>Ga0206913_1130_pt1 | contig 15543 bp, 10 predicted proteins | sample Alteio_BWOrgHeat_72_FD_152942 | JGI IMG/M metagenome (GOLD analysis project Ga0206913, IMG submission 152942) | Enriched cells from forest soil in Barre Woods Harvard Forest LTER site, Petersham, Massachusetts, United States -... | ecosystem: Environmental > Terrestrial > Soil > Temperate forest >... | reverse complement strand
GATTTCGGAAGTACTTATTATAAAGCGTTTTAGTGAAATTTCGTTGTAAAATAGCTTTCCTTGCGTTTTGTCGTCTTTACCGTCTTTGCAGGAATTGAAAAAAAATATACATGGTATACAGAACCAAATGGGTTTTATGAGGCTCCTGACTTGCACTTGAAGTACTATGGGTACATTATTTCTTTCCGTTGCCTGTTTTTTTTATTTTTGAATTGTCATTTATTAAATCTACAATTCTTCCATCATTGGTAACCCTTGTTTCATGTTTTAAAAGCTCCTCCTGCTCCGGAGTCCGGACGATTTTATCTCTTACTAATCCAGGTCCCGGCCTTCTTCCGGTCGAGTCCAACTCAAGACCCGTTTCAATTCCCTTTAACCGTGCAGGTATCCCATCCAGCATCCATTTGGGGGCCGGGCTATTTTTCAGGTAATGATCAAAGAACTGTAACTGACGAGTACAAAAATCGCAGTTATTTCCTTTTCCTACAATGGAAGAAATAACAGCAATATGCCCCGCATCATCGTATTGAAGCAGCCATGCTCTTTTACCCAGGCTGCGTAAAGCCCTGAAAAAGGCAACGCTTTGCTCGAAAGGAACATTGTGATCACTTTTGCTGGCGATCAATAATACCGGGGTGGTTACCCTGTCCGCGTAAAAAATGGGGGAGTTTTTTATCCAGATATCAGGCCTCTGCCATATTGTGGTTCCTTGGCGGTTTTGACCCGTGCCTTCCAGGCTATGCGGCCGAAGGCCAATATCCTGAGCCCCGATGTTACCAATAAAATCACTATACCCAGACATGGAGATAGCCGCGGCAAAAAGATGGGTATGCGTAACAAGATAGTTCGTTTCAAACCCGCCAAAACTTCCTCCCCGGATACCCATATGTTTTGCATCCACAAAGGAAATTTTTGATAAATATCTGGCGGCTGATACAATAGAATTGAACGCACTTTGGCCGGTTTCCCCGGTCTTAAAATATATATCAGGAGAAAACACCAGATAATCGTAGTCCACAAAATCACCCAAACCATAAGGTTGATAAGCAAAAGGATCGATCACTTTTTTTTCGTAATACACAAAAATGATCGGGTACTTTTTATTCGGATCAAAATTCCTTGGCTTACACAAAACCCCCTGGGACACAGTTCCATTAAATGTTTTCCAACTGATCACTTCTTTTTTGATACCGGGTTCTTTTATTTCAGGTTGCCTGTCTGTTACACGAAAATAGGTCTGAAAATCGCATGTATAGAAATACCCAGGTGGTTCTTCTGGGTTTTCTCTTCTAACTAAATACATGTCGGTATCTTTCGCTTTTTGAAAATTATTATATAAATATGGATTGCCCAATCTGATCAAAGGCTCCGGGTAGCCAGGTTTACTTAAATCAATAGTATAATAACCATCACTGATATACCTGTCACATTTTACCCTGCAAATGATTTTGTCTCCGCCATTTACTGAGGTTTGATCTTTACTTATCATCAAAACCCCAAATTTTTTGTGTGGTTGTATTCGACTTTTTTTTTGGAAAAATCCATTTGTAATATTGACAGGTTGTTTTCTGCATGATAAATCGATTTTCCAAATATCAGAATAACTATCCTTCATCAAAACTGATTTATCTTCTTTCCAGCCAAATATGCTTTGGGTGGCAGAATAATATCTGTCATCCCGATCTTCCCGGGAGGTGAAGCTGACCGGTATTTGTTGTGTGATGTTGTGTGAAATGCCGGTATTTATTTCATAACTAAAAAAGTTTTTTTTATGTGGGTCAAAATACACTATATATCTTCCATTTGGTGAGAGGCGGTAGTAAGGAAACTTTCCGGCGACGGGCTCAATATTATCTTTCAGTAATTTTTTTGAACCATTATTGAAAGAAAAAAGCCATGCACTACACGATAACTTTTTGTTCCAACTAAATTGGGACATTGAATAGGACTCATTTATAGTTCCATCATTTTTATAAGCAAACAGATCATCCTTAAAATGATAAATAATCGCGCATTCCTCATTTAATTGAATATCTTGGCCACCCTCAGCATAATCTGCAGCTATTTTTTCATTATCCTGTTCGAGACGAACCATACGCCAATTTGCTAAGTCAAAAACAGTTGCAAATTTTCGCGGTATGGCGGCATCGTTCAATTGCCAATCCTGCAATTTTGCATCCGTATAACTCCAAACATCCACACCGCTTATTGCAGGTTTAGGAACATCCTTTTCCAGGATATAAAATAAAATTTTACTTCCCCTTGCAGTAAATTTAATGGGATCGCCGCTTACTAAAAGACTTTTATCAATTCCAGCCGACGAATCGCTTGCAATGGATACAGCTTTCCCAAAACCGGCCTTGTAATACCAGATAGAATTAGAGTGATTTAAAGAATCGGTCACCATAAAAGCTACTTGAGTACCTCCCTTATCAAACCTGCAAAAGTTTATTGTGGCTCCTTTACCCGACCATATCACCGAATCTTGCAAATTCCTTAGATTAAGCCAATGCATCTCAGTTACGTTATCACTTGAACGAATAGTTTGCATCAGTAACACGCTTCCATTATCATTAAAGGAATAATCCGCAACATGCTCAAACTGATATTTTTCTCCCATAGACAAATTCTTCAATAGCAATTCTTTGTTCAATCCTTTCAACTGACAAGCCAGCCACATGTGTTCGTCTTTGTTAAATTGTTTATAAGAAACAACATTTAGTATATTGACCTGGCTATTTGTCCCTAACGTGAGAATAAATAAAGTATCACCGACTGTGTATAATACTTCCTTACTATCAGCAGCAATTTGAGCATTAGATCCGCTTTCTATTTCCTTTTTCCATGCTCCCGCCGTAGCCTGTATCATCATCGTTCTTCCTGTATGATCCGTAGTTTTATCTTCGAAGATACATACAAATTTTCCATCGTTACTTATTAAACTCTGACTAAAAAGAGTAGGTGGAATTATAAAGAGTATTGCACCTAAAATGCATTTAAATATGCGTTGAACCATAAATAACTTTGGAAGTAATGACCCGGGGAACTACGGGTATCAGCCTATAGCGATCCGGTTTTTTTGTTTAAAAAAATGTTTTTATATCAACTGACGGGCAAGCATGAGTTTTTAGTTCTGGTGCCAGCTTATCAGTCGCAATTCGACTTATTGGTAATTATGGATTCGTGATCGTACTGGGTTTCCAGTTCTGTGGCAGCAACTCGTTGATCCGGCTGGCAGGATGGCTCGGCATGACCGTGATAACATGTTTGAGCCAGTCGTAGGCATTTATTTCATGTAGTTTGCAGGTCGCAAACAATGAGTAAATGATTGCAGCATTTTGAGCAGCTTCATGACTGCCGGCGAACATGTAATTATTTCTACCCAGCGCGATGGGTCTTATGCTGTTTTCAGTCAGATTGGTATCCATGAGTAGCATACCATCTGTTAAGAACATGCCGAGTTGCTTTTCCCTTTCAGAAAAATAAGCCATTGCCTTACCGATCGGACTTCGTAGTGTTGTTATTTTCGTAATCTGATCTTTAATGTATGTTTTTAACTCCTCGAAGATCGGGACAGATTTTTCCCGGCGTATTTGCTTTCTCTCATCGAAGCTTAGATTTGTTTCCTTACAATAACTTTCGATTCCGTAAAGCTTACCGTATAATGCCAGCACGTGCTCGGATCTTTTTTTATCCGTGAACTTCGCTTCGTGGAACTTTCTTCTGGCGTGCGCGTTGCAGTTCACATGTGTTACACCTGGGAGACTGCCGTAGTGTTTGTATACATTATATCATCTGTATGCAGATATCCTTTGTAGTTCTGTAGCACAGGTCTTGCATGTTTGTTTCCTCTACCTTGCTGATACTCGAAGAACACTAACTTGTCAACTGGATTACAGTAGGTCCACATGTAACCGATATGAGATTTTTTCCCCTTCCCTTTGTCGCTATCCAGAACTGTGATATGTGTTTCGTCCGCCTGCATGTAACCACAGGCTGGCTTAACAATGTTTGATCTTAGCGCATCATAAACGGCTGTCAGGCTTCGACAGGTTCCGTTGATCCAGTCACCCATCGTATTCTCAGATATAATAATGCCACTCTGAGCAAACTTCTGCATCTGCCGGTGTATCGGACTATGCCACACGAACTTTTCGGTAACCAGATGCGCCTTTAAAGATGGAGCCGCAATACTTTTATCTTTTTCTTCCGGCAACGTTGCCATAAAAAACTCAGTTGATCCATCCTGTTTTGTCCTCTTGTATTTGTATCTTCTGTATACGGTCGCAAAAATTCTCGCAGGATCGTATTCCAGTTGCTCAGACTCTATGGTATCGATCAGTTCCGCATCTTCAGGCAGGTTCGCTGGATAAAGTTCAACATACTTCCTTGGTATATACGCTGGTATCTGGTTGCGTCCCGGATGGTTCTCATTTTTCGGCTTCAGCTTAGTATAAGAAGCGACTCTTTGACCCTCGTTTATATTACAGGCTTCTACTTTCTCTGCGTCCAGTTCCAGTAATAACTGACCAGGTGTTACCGTTGATTTCTCTGTGCTCCTTGCATACACCAGGCGTTGCAGTTGATCGTACTGATATTTGATAAGTTCATAATTCTGTATGATCTTATCTTTTTCTTTTATCAGTTTCAATGCATCAGCATACCGTGCATCGATCTCATTACACCGTTGAGTTAACTCTTCGACAAAGTGTTGAAGTGGCGTGATCTTAGATGCCAACTGCCTGTATTCTTCTCTGGCATTGTCCAAAAATTTCTCCTGCTGCATACTCTTCAGCAGCAGCGTTTGATACTTCTGATTAAGTTCAAAATGTTCGGGAGATACCAGCAAGTGAAGCGTTGTTCGTGTGTCTTATAAAGACGCATAAACAACGCAAAAGTACTAGCAGGAGAGCTATTTTTTATTTATATACTTCCATGCAACGGAACATATTTTTCTTTAGTTAAATAACCACCATCGTGAAGTGTTACGCCACTCAGCATATGCATGAGTTGTTGTTCACTCATCTTGTAGCTGATGTGGTCGCTGACGATCATCGGCAATTGAAAACTTCCTTCATCAAGCCTTCTGTAAAAAATACTGAAGCCCTTGTTTTCATACACGAAGATCTTGAGCGTTGTCCGTTGCCTGTTCAGAAAGATAAAAACGTCCCCATGAATGATGTCCTTTTCAAGCTCTGTTCTGATAAGAGCTGCCAGGCCATCAAAGCTTCTGGACATCTTGACCGGCTTGCGGTACAAATAAAAGTTTGCGTCTGAAGCTAGCTGTAAAATCTTACTCATGACATCAATGCTTTTAAATATTCCGCTGGCACTTCCTTGTACAGCCTGATACCACCAACCTCAGCAAACAATATCGGCTTTGCCTGAACCGCCGATGAAGGCACAACTTCAATGGTTGCAAAACCTTTCACTTCATCCTCCGGTTTTATTCTGTACTTCTTTAACCAGGTATAAAAAGTGACTTCGTTCACGTCGCTGACTTCACAGAAGTCCTTAACCGTAAACCCGCTTTTTTCATAGTCTGATATCAAAGTCAGTATCTGTTCTTCAGTACGAACAGTGCGCTGCCTGGTGCTACCTTCCGGCTGGGTTCGTTGTTCCATAATTTTTCCAATATGTCAAAGAGCGCAAAACTATTCTACAATAGTTTCTAATTCAATATGTATTTCCCCGGACGTTTACCTTTGGAAATGTCATGTTGGCTATTTGTACACCTATGAATCATTCACTAAAAGAACGCAGATATATTCCAAGTGTTATCTATCTTCTCACTGCGCTTCATTCTTGCCAAAAGTTCAGCTTTAGGCGCGTAACTTTCGCAATATTTTTCCCGAATTTCAGGTTTGTCATAGCCTTTTGCGGTCAAAAATTTCTCGAAATACTCAATCCCTTCTTCAGTTCTGCCCGCCTTATAGAGCAAGGCCGCATAGTTGCCATACACCTGAGCTGGTGGATTTATGTAAGCTTTACTTTTAATTATTTCCTCAATCCATCCGATTGCCTTGTTTAATATTCCATTGTCATTACAATGCAAAACCATCATTTCCACTATAACATTATCCGAACCCTGACCATCCGGATCCCCGAGTGACAACGGTCCATATTTATCAACCTTTGCGACAAAACATTTAATCTGATTATTCCAATCCTTTCGCTTTCCATAATATACTATTTGGGCATCCAGAATCAAGAGATCAGCATCAATTTCCGGATACTTAACTTTAATTGCGTTATGTATTTTAGTCCAATCCGGCTTGGTTCCGGCAACATGGAGCTTAGTGTTGATTTCTTCCCTTGTAATGACAGTATTAATATAGCCAGAGCTAAATCCATTATATTTAACTGCGTCATCAATCTTCTTTCCGTGATCATAAAACAATTTGAATAAGCCGCTATTTGAATTTTCTGTGTTATTATATGCGGAATAAAAAGTAGTAATCATATCCAGATATTTCGTAGCGCTCAATTCTTCTACGGACAACTTATCCAATATATTAATCTTATAATCAATTGCAATACTGTCAGCAAACTGTTTGTCCCCAAGTTCCCTGGCTTTTAGCGCAAGACGATCCATGTTTGTATAATCCTTTCTACCTGACTTATATTCCCGAAGAAGTGAAAAATATTGTTTTGCAGGATATAACGCATCGGATGCCAGGTTAATAAAATTTTCTGCGCTATCAAATCCCATTCCCTTGTGAACAATTACTCCATCCGGAGAAAAAAACAAAAAAGTTGGAAAGCCTATGATATTATACTCCTGTATGAAATCACGTGTGGTAGCATACCAATGGCGCACCTCCTCATTGTCATTTTTGGTCGAATTCATTTGCATCTTTAATGAAATGAACTTATTATTGATAAAATCGCCGACTCTGTTCAACGGGAAAATTTCCACATCCATTTTCCTGCACGGGCCACACCAGGTCGCGAAGCAATCCACGAAAATATATTTATTCTCGTGTTTTGCTTTGGCCTTTATGCCCTCCCAATTCAACCCATTTTCAAATCGAATCCCCTGTCCCGTTGCTGTTTCAAAAGACAACTGTGCCTGCGTATTTCGTTCGTATATCCCCCTCATGGACCAACTATCGCCATTTGAAATTTTCTGCGATTTTTCCACGGTTAACTTCTTAGTTGAGTCGGGAAAACTCCAAAACTCAGTGTAAGTGTAGTCGTTTTCACTTTCACTGTTTGGTCTATGACAGATGACCGTTTCTACAACTGACTCCCGGTTATCCGAACATTTGATCGTTGATACCCGTTTTTGGTTTTCTGGTCTGACAATGGACTCAGGACTCCCATCATCGCTCATCATTTCAATGATCGAGTATTCCTTCCCGTCACCACCTGTATTTACCCGCTCTACTATTATGGAGTCCGATTTGGGGTTTACCTTTAGCAATTTTACCATTCCATTCTCATAATTGACTTCAGATATACCGATTCTGTTTTTAAGTAGCCATATCCCGGAAAAATCTACTTTTTGCGCAGCAAGTTTTATTGAAATAAAAAATAAAAAAAAGAATGCTATTCCGGGAATAATTTTTTTGTCATCCATAATTTTCATGAATTTTAATATTAAACGATTCGACCTTTTTCTGAAAACGGAATGCTCCCATTTAGCTTTTTGTTAATTTTCTATTCTTTTTCATTAATTTTTTATGCAACGGACAGAATATCCAAAGCACCTGTCTGCGCCAACAGACGGGGCAAAACTAGCACCTGCAATTTGTGCCTCAATGGCCACACCAACAAAACCTGAAATTGAAGACTCCCAAAAGTCGCCGTAGAGACCTTCTCCATTCACTTTACCTTCTTGACCAGTGCCATCCACCTCACCATAGCGGTGGCCAGCCACGGTGAGTTTTAACTCGTTGTAACCTGTAGTTGAATTAGTAAGGCCGGTTTCAGCCTGCCATTCAGCAGTAGTAGGAACATGCCAGCCGCTTGGACAGGGACCCTGGTTGTTGACAGCCCAGCGGTTATTATTTAAGTCGTTGCGCCAGTCGTTTTGCCAGATAGGAGGATATAAATTAGTATAAACGGGAGTGATAAAAGTCGAATTACCTGGCGTATCGGATGTAGCCAATATGGTATCGATACCATTAACGCCAACACCAGTCGTGGAATTGGTCCAAGTAATTAGTTGGTGCCCATCTGCAGGACGGCCCCACTGAAACAGATCACCGTAGGCCAGGTAATCATCAAAGGCTGTAGCTGCCTCGCTCGCGCCCAGGTTACGATCCAGCCATTGCCTGCCGGTAACTGGGCTTTTAATTACACCATAGGCTACTGTCACACCATTATAGGTAAAAGTAACTTTAGTAGTATCTATACTTGTATTAAACGTAACCACATTGCCATACCCGGTACCAACCATGTTGGTAGCATAAGCCCTTACATAATAGGTAGTACTGCCCATTAGATTATTCATAACGCCAATAAAGCTGCCACTAGTCGTTGTGCCCATGGCAATACTATCGGAAATCGTTGGAGTTAGATTGGACTTGCTCCAGCAGATACCACTGACTGTAATGGCAGAGCCGCCATTACTAGTAATGGTACCGCCACTGGTAGCAGCATTATAACTAAGATTAGTTATGGCGGTGGTGGTGAGAGATGGAGTAACGGGTGCCGGTTGATCCTTTTTGCAGGCAGAAAATAATATAGCAAAGACCAGCAAAGCTGTAATTAATTGTTTCATTCTGTTTTAATTTAAGATTTTAAAAAATGTTTTGGTTGTTTTGGTTTAGTATCCTAGATTCTGTACCAAATTTGGATTCATTTGAATATCAGAGACTGGTATCGGATATAGTTGATCGGTTGTTTTCCATGTGCCTCCCTTCAAAGGCGTAACACTTCCCATCACTGCTTCCACAGTATTTGCCCTCTTTAAATCAAACCAGCGATGCCCAAATTCTGTAAATAACTCAACCTGTCTTTCATGCAAGACAGAAGCCAGCAAAGAAATCTTATCATTTGCCGTAGTACCAGCTAATCCCGCTCTGCTGCGGATGACATCCAGGTCGGCCTGGGCTCCGCTGATATTATTTTGCTCTGCCCTTGCCTCAGCCCGGATCAGGTATTGCTCTGCCAGTCGCAGGATCATTAAATATTCGGTTGCCTCGCCGGAAGTAATTGTCGCTTTGTATTTATAAGGAAAATAGTAAGTAGTAATGCCTGGTGGGGGTGTAACGCTATCCACCCAATTTGTTTTTCTAAGATCTCCTGCTTCAAAACTATTGAGCAATTGAGTGCTAAGAACTACTTGATTTAAATTTCCATTTGGTCCTGAAGAAGGGAGAATAAATGTAAAAGCATCTTCCGTATTTCGGCCTGTTGCCACAGGTTGTATTTGCCAGATGGCTTCGCTGCTGTTTTTTAAAAAAGCATTATTTAATATGTTTAATCCAAATAAAGATGTTTGATTTATAACAGCAGTAGTTTCTGACTCCGCACGAACAAAATCACCAATGTATAAATAAACTCTTGCAAGTAACGCCGTCGCGGCCCATTTAGTGGGACGTACTCTTTCAGCCGTACTTAAGTAGCTAGACAAAGAACCATCAAGAAAGACAGGGCTCAATAAGTTTTCAGCGTCTTTAAGATCTTCAATGATTTGCTGATATACCTGCTGCTTTGGTGTTCGAGATATTACTGCATTTACTGAAGGATCAGTAGTAACAGTAAGAGGTACGTCTCCAAAATAATTGACCAGGTAGAAGTAAAAAAAAGCCCTCAGGAATTTAGCTTCACCCAGCAGTTGTTGTTTAACAGCCGGAGTTAATGTTGTGCTTTTGCCAAGACCTTCAAATGCAGCATTGCAAATGAAAATATAATAATATAGCCCCGACCCGCCACTACCAGCCCAAAACTCGGATCCATAATTATTCAGCAGGGAGGCGGCTACTAACGCATTTTTGTAATAAGCAATAAGTCTGTTATCCCCAACACCACTATACAATGTCAGTTCATCAGCTGACAAGCCTGATAGTAGTGACATGCCGATACCGCCCGCAAATATTGTTCCGCTACCGCCACCGCCCATTTCCGCGTAGACGCCCGTTAGTACCGCTATAGCAGTAACATCAGTTTTGTATACATTTTCTTCATTTACGGTATTTACCGGTGCACCAATGTCTAAAATTTTCTTACACCCAAAAATGCCAAAAGAAAAAAGCACCATGCTCAATGCAACCTTTATTCTATGAAATTCGTATCTTAACAACATAATTTTATGCATGAAATTCCATTTGTATTTATAGTCCTACATGAATCCCGACCGTCCATACACATAAAGGAGGCAACGATGAGGAGTTTGAAGTCAAAATGGTTTGGGTCTCCGGATCCAAACCCTTGTAGTTAGTAATGGTTAACAAGTTCTGTCCTTGTACATAGACCCTGCAATTTCTAAATTGAGCTTTACTGATCCATTTTGACGGAAGTTCCCACGATATGGAAGCATTTTTTAGCCTTATATAGGAAGCATCCGAATAACGGAGGTCACTCTCCAGCACATAAGGGTCTGGACTGGTGGAAAATCTTTTTATACTCGCATTGTCACCTGGTTTTTGCCAGCGATCCAATACTGTCACTGGTTGATTGCTGAGGCCCCTATAAAAATTTCCCGGATAACGATTCCCATTCCAGAATAAGGCATCATTATAGCCTATTTGTTTTACAAACTGAAAAAGAAAATCAAGTTCAAATCCTTTGTAAGTAATATTATTTTGGAGGCCTCCATAAAATTTCGGATCTAAATTAATTAGCCGCGTATAGTCGCCGGGATATGTTGGATTGAATGGATCTATTTTAGACCCAAACATGTAATTGCCTGTTGTAGGATCGACACCAACAAAATTTAAAGCTCTTTCAATTGAAATGGGCTGACTGATTATTAATTTATTTGCGTAAGAGGAAGTTGATAAATTTGGAAAAGCAACCAACTTATTTTGAGGTATTGTCAGGTTGAAACTGCTGGTCCATGTAAAATTTCTTTCCTTGATATTTGTAGAATTGAAAGAAAATTCCCAATTCTTGTTTTGTATTGTGGCAGGAAAATTTGAAAGATAGGTCGAAAAACCGGCTACAGTAGGTAACTGATAGGGAAGTAATTGATTCGAAGATCGATTTTTTACGAAAGTCACATTTACTAAAATTCTGTTTTGTAAAAAGCCCAAATCTATCCCCACTTGTAATTTTTTCGTTTCTTCCCATTGTAAATAAGGATTGGGAAGGCCGGCAGGAATAAGACTGTTTGTTCCCTGGTACGGTACACCTGTAGGATACAGACTATATAAACTCATAAATTGATAATCTCCTATCTGGTCGCTGCCTGTTGTACCATAACTTCCCTTCAGCTTGCCAAAACTTAGCACGTCGAATTTCTCCTTAATAAAATTTTCACTTGAAAACAACCATGCAACTCCCACAGCGCCAAAATTGTGAAACTGGTTTGCCGGGCCAAAACGACTTGAACCATCTCTTCTGGCTGTAAGATTAATAATATATTTATCCATCCAATTGTAATTCACGCGGCTAAAAATGGCGTCATATGTATACTCTCCTCTAAATGAAACACCACTGCCTACAGTCGATGCAGCGTGAATATCTTCCATCATTTCGTCGCTTAAATAACCTGTGCCAAATAAATAGCCTGAATTGGTCTTCATATCTAAAAGTGTTGATCCTATCAATATTTCAACTTTGCCCTCGCCAATCTTCCGTGCGTAACTCAATTGAGGCTCTATAATCCATGAAATAATATTTCTGTCTCCATAACCTGCTACTCTCTGTGTTTTCGAACGATATTCCGGCCTTACAGCAATTAATGGTGACGGACTATAATCATTAGTCTGCATATTATTATAGCCAACACTACTGCTTATTTCCAGTCCTGGAAGAATCTTGTAAGATGCGATCATATTGCTTATCAGATTGGTCGTTTTATTCTGATATTTTGCATACATACCGATCATTGGATTGTTAGGATAAGTAGATGTGCCAGAAGCATCGGGTACCCAGTTAATACTGCCGTCAGCATTATAGAGTGCAGGTGCATCTGGCTCCTGAAGCAGGGCTGCCTGGGTTAAATCAATCTTTGGTAGTTGGTTCTGGTCAAACATAAAATCGCCAGAAAATTGCATTCTAAATTTTTCATTGGCTGAGCCCGTATTCAAATTAAAATGCACAGACCCTTTCTGGTCTGCAAAATCTTTAGGAAGAAGAAATACAGTAGTTTCCTTGTGATATGTTGCGCTTACCAGGTATCGTACAGCATTGGTACCACCAGAAACACTTGCGTTTACGCTGGTATAGTTTGCGGTTCCTCCAATCAATTCTTTTTGCCAATCTGTATATCGAGTAGTATCCCAAACTTTTAGATCATTTGCTGAAACAGATGGGCTTGTCCAATTTATTCCATCGTTGCGGAAAGCTTCATACCTCATGTCCAAATATTGACGGGTATTTAGCATATTCAATCTGCGCGGCATTTGGCCCCAGCCCGTTTGCATATTCAGATCAAGATGCATGGGACCTGCTTTTCCCTTTTTGGTGGTAATGAGAATAACACCATTTGCACCCCTGGAACCATAAATGGCTGTGGCATCAGCATCCTTTAAAATATCTATGCTTTCAATATCAGATATATTCATATAATTCAAAGGGTTTCCTTCACCACTATAATTTGGTCCTGATGGCCCTAATATTCCATCAATTCCCGTCCTTGGCAATTGAGAAATGACCGGGACACCATCAATAATGTACAGCGGATCGTTACCGTTTAAAATACTATTTTGACCCTGGATTCGAACTTTTACGCTACTTCCTGATATCCCGGAAGTCTGAATGACAACCAGGCCTGGTATCCGGCCTTGTAAGGCAAGCAAAGGATTTTGGACAGGTTGCCTTTCGATTACTGCGGCGGTTACCGAACTGATGTTACCGGTGCTTAAGCGTCGGGTAGTTGTGCCGTAGGCAATGATTTGCACTTCATCCAGTGGGCTGATTGATTTGTTTAATAAGATTGTGCCCGCATCGCTTCCTTTTACTCTATATTGTCTGCTCGTATACCCGGTAAATGAAATAACTAGGACTGTATTGTCATTTACTCCCAGCAATTTAAAATCTCCGTTCCCATCTGTTGAAGTTCCAATATGCGAACCTTTAACAATCACGGAAGCCCCAGTCAAAGGACCCCCAAGGCTATCAGTTACACGACCATGAATATCAATGAGGAGAAGATTGTTTGACAGAATTAATCCCGGTTGCGGTTCTTTTTTTTTAACAATAGAGATCGTGGTATTGACAATTTTAAAATCAAGCGGCTGGTCTTTCAGGCATATCGTAAGCACTTCTTCCAGGGTGGCATTTTTTATATCAAACGTTACATTTTTCGCATCCTTAAAAATCTCAAAATCATAAAAAAAAGTATAGCTGGTTTGCTTTTCAATCATCGCAAACACTTTTTCAAGGGTTTCATTTTTAACAGTAAGGGAAAGTTTTGGCTGAGCCAGGACCCCCGCACTGACATGCAGGAAAGCCGCCGTTAATAAAAAGATCGTGAGTCTCATCGCGAACAGTATTTTCCTCGGAATACAATACATAACTTTGCTCCAGTCTTGGGTTAATGAATAAAGGCATTCTTCCTGATTGTATTTTATAAGTCACTCAAGATTTTCCGCCGGGAAGTGGCTTCAACACTTCCCTGTTTTTTTTGAGTAACTACAATGATTTCATCATTGGACAGTTATCTTTCTTCCATCTGCTTTGAAATGAACATTGTTTGTTTTCAATATTTCCAGCACCTGTGACAGATTCAGATTCCTGCTGATCTTTCCACCATACAGATGATCGGAAACGGGTTTTTCAAACTGAACTTCTATATCATACCATCTCGACAGTTCACGCATCACGCTTTCGATATTTGCCTGGTCAAAGTGAAAAAACCCATTTTTCCAGGCGACAGCATCTTCTGTGTTTATTGCTTTAATTAGTATTTGATTGGAAGGCTCCTGAATTATTCTCGCCTGCTGTCCCGGCACCAATATTTTTGATTGCCGGTTCAGTTTAACTCTTACTTTTCCTTCCAGTAATGTCGTTCTGATCGTAGTCTCGTCAGTGTACGCATTGATATTAAAATGTGTTCCGATGTCCTCTACTTCCATTCCCCGCACGCTGACACTAAATGGTTTTGATGCATTATGAACTACTTCAAAATAGACTTCCCCTGTGATGGTTACTTTTCTCCGATTACCGGCAAAGGAGGTCGGATATGTGATGGAGGACCCGGCATTGAGCCAGGCCTTCGTGCCATCCGGCAAGGTCAACTGGTATTGCCCGCCCCTGGGGGTTGTTAAGGTATTGAAAGCAATTGCCGTTGAATTTGGTTTTTCAGATGATGTGTTATAGACCAGTTCGCCGTTGGTCTGTTTAATAATCGTTGTGGATCCCTGCTGCGCCAATCTGCCATTGGCGGCACTGTCCAGGATAATTTTTGAATTGTTGCCCAGTGTTAGTATTGCTTTGTTGCTGCCTGGTGCGATGTCTTTAGTTTGCGTTTTGGCAATGCTGACAGGAGTAGTATTTGCCTTTTTATTTTGCAATAAAAGGAATGAACCGAGTGCTCCGAAAATGATTACCGCGGCGGCGGCATACCGGAACCAGGGTTTGCCGAGGATTGAAGTTGGCCGCATCGGGTAAACGGTCGTTTTTTCTGATTGAACCGTTGACTGATTGTCTGTCTGATCAAGGGCAGCCAGCAGGCGGTTACGCATCCGGTTGCTAATGGATTCAGGAATATTGAAATGTTCATTCCCTGCCAGTGAGATTAGCTTCTTTTTGATATCTTCCCGGTTGATCAGCCGGGTATAGGCTTCCGGTTCCTGCCTTATAAAATCAAATAATTCTTTTGCCTCTTCCCGGGAGATGGTATTGTTTATATATCCGGACAGTAACTGCAGGTAATATGCTTCTTCTTTTCGCATGGCTAAGAAGAAGACGGGGAATTTGAAAATCGGGGGGTTTGAAAAGTTATCTTTTTATAAAATTTTCCCCAGCAGGATAAAAATCAGGGGTAGTCCTCCCTTATTTTGGAGTTCGAGCCTGAGTGAGGCCAGGGCTTTAGCCATGTGGTCCTTCACGGTATTGGGTGCGATCCCCAGTTCAAGGCCCACTTCCCGGTAACTTTTACCCCCTCTTTTGCAAAGTTCATAGACTCTCTTACGCTGGGGGGGCAGCGTATCAATCGCCTGTTCAACGAGTTGGTCGAAACGGTGTAATTCTTCAAGGGAGTGGTGCTGATCGGTGGTCAGTTCATCATAATTGCGCAGTAATTCTGATTTGAGCAAGCGGTCCTTTGCTATTTTCCGTGTGGCATCTACGGCTTTGTTATGGCATATGCGAAACAGATAGGATGAAAACTCAGCTTTGATGTGAAGTTTTTCCCGGATCTCCCAGAGTTTTAAAAATATTTCATGTACCAGGTCTTCGGCGTACTGGTCCACCTTCACCATACTC
>Ga0206913_1129_pt1 | contig 15666 bp, 10 predicted proteins | sample Alteio_BWOrgHeat_72_FD_152942 | JGI IMG/M metagenome (GOLD analysis project Ga0206913, IMG submission 152942) | Enriched cells from forest soil in Barre Woods Harvard Forest LTER site, Petersham, Massachusetts, United States -... | ecosystem: Environmental > Terrestrial > Soil > Temperate forest >... | reverse complement strand
CCAAGGAACTCGGCGCCAAGCTTATCGTGCGCACCGTGGATGACGCCTTCAAAAAAGGCATCGCCACTCCCACGCCCGGCCAGGTCAGCCGCAACCAGCTTCAGATTCCCGTCCTCTTGGGCGCGATCGAGGAATTTCAATTCGATTGCGCCATCGGCGGCGCCCGGCGCGACGAGGAAAAAGCCCGCGCCAAGGAACGCTTCTTTAGTTTCCGCGACGGCTTCGGCCAATGGGATCCCAAAAACCAGCGTCCCGAGATTTGGAATCTTTACAATGCCAAGTTGAACCCCGGCGAAAACATGCGCGTGTTCCCGCTCTCCAACTGGACCGAGATGGACGTCTGGGAATATATCAAGGCCGAGAAATTGGAAGTGCCGAAGATTTATTTCAGCCACGAACGTGAATGTTTCCGCCGCGGCGGCCAGTGGATTCCCGTGCCGCCGCCCCACACCGATCCATCCAAACCCGATCCCTACGCCGGAGCGCGTCCAAAACCGAATGAGCCAATCAAAACGCTCGTCGTCCGCGTTCGCACCATTGCCGACATGATCAGCACTGGCATGATTGAATCTCCCGCCGACAGTGTGGATGACATCATCGGCGAAGTCAGCGCCGCCCGCGTGACCGAACGCGGCACCCGCGCCGACGACAAGGCCAGCGAAGCCGCCATGGAAGACCGGAAGAAACGAGGGTATTTCTGAGCGTTCTCCCGGGAATGGTTCGCGTCCGGTAAAGCCCGTTTTGACTTGGGGCCGGACAATAATTACAATCCCCGACCGATTGCAATGCCACACACGCAACATCCCATCGAACTTTTGCGCTTCAACACTTGCGGCAGTGTTGATGACGGGAAATCCACGCTCATTGGCCGCTTGCTTTACGATTCCAAGTCCCTGATGGAAGACCAGGTCGAGGCCCTGGAAAAATCCGCCGACATCACTGGTGGCGGCATGATCAACCTCGCCAATCTCACCGACGGCCTGCGCGCCGAGCGTGAACAGGGCATCACTATTGACGTGGCCTATCGCTATTTCGCCACTCCCAAACGCAAGTTCATCGTCGCCGATACGCCCGGGCATGTGCAATACACCCGCAACATGGTCACCGGCGCTTCCACCGCCAATCTTTCTATCGTCCTCGTGGACGCGCGCCAGGGCGTCATCGAACAAACGCGCCGCCACACCTACATCGCCGCCCTGCTCGGTATTCCGCACCTCGTCATCGCCATCAACAAGATGGATCTCGTGGATTGGAAACAGGAGCGCTTTATCGAGATTCGCGACGAGATTGAAGATTTTTTACCCAAGCTCGACGTCTTCCGCGATGTCAAATTCATCCCCATGAGCGCCCTGAACGGCGACAACGTCGTGGATGCGTCCAAGCACACTCCCTGGTATGAAGGCCCCACCTTGCTCGGCCATTTGGAAAATGTCCACATTGCCAGCGATTGGAATCTCGCCACGCTCCGTTTCCCGGTGCAATGGGTGAATCGTCCGAATAATCCCACCGATCATGCGCTCCACGATTTTCGCGGGCTCAGCGGCCAGATCGCCAGTGGCATCGTGCGCAAAGGTCAGCAGGTCGTCATTCTTCCCATCGGCATCAAAACGACGGTGAAAGACATCTGGACCTACGCCGGTTCGGTTCCTGAGGCGTTTTGTCCCCAGTCCGTGACGTTGTGCCTCGAGCATGACATTGACGTCAGCCGCGGCGATATGATCGTGGGTTTGGACAATCTCCCTGGCCGCAATTCCGAATTGCAGGCGCGCGTCTGCTGGATGCATAGCCGCCCCTTGCAAGCGGGTAAGAAATATTTTCTCAAGCACAACACCCAGACCGTTCAGGCCGTGGTCAGCCAGATCGAAAATCGCATCAACTTTGACACGCTGGAACCCGAAGCGGCCCCGGCCGCGCTCGCGATGAATGACATCGGCTACATCCGCCTCAAGACCGCCAAGCCGCTGGTCTATGACGGTTATGCCACCAATCGCCTGACCGGTTCGTTCATCCTGATCGAACAAGGCTCGAATGCCACCGTGGCCGCCGGCATGCTTTGCTCCCCCACCGAGGCCGTGAAGCCCGAATACTCGGATTTCGCGATCTGAGTTTTCCGGCAGTGTCTTAAATGATTCTTCGGAGCGCGGGCTTCAGCCCGCTTCAACGCATGTTGCAAGGCCACATTGAAGCGGCCTGGAGGCCGCGCCCCGCAAATTAAAGCCCTTGCCAGTTTTCCGAAAGCATTGACGTTCGCGGGATTTCCTCTGAGACTGACGGCTTCAGAAGTATGAAGTTTCCCTTTTGGTACATGCTCAACCCCCGTGAGCGCAAAATCGTGCTTTGGGTCACGATTTTGCTGTTCGTCTATGCCCTCGTGGGCTTTTTGTTCGCGCCGCCGATCATCCGCAGCGTGGCGGTAAAGCAACTTTCCCAGCAGCTCGACCGCCAGGTTTCCATCCAAAAGGTGAAGCTCAATCCGTTCACATTGTCAGCCACCATCGATGGCTTGCTCATCAAGGACCCGGATGGCCAGCCTTTCGTCTCCTGGGATGAAGTTTACGTCAACCTGCAACTGTCTTCTCTCCTTACCCGGGCCCTGACCTTTGATGAGATCAGCACCACCAGGCCCTATGTCCGCGCGCAGATGAACCCGGACGGCACTTTTAATTTCTCCGACCTGATCACCAAATTTTCCACCAACGCGCCGACTGCTGCCTTCAAAACTCCCGCCAAACCGCTGGTCATCCGCATCCGGCATTTTCACATCCACGGCGCCTCCGCGGCGCTGGCGGATTTCCCCACTCGTGAACCCTTTAAGCGCACCATCGGCCCGCTGGACATCACGCTGGATAATTTTCGCACCGACCCCGACAACAAAAATCCCTACGCTTTCGTCGGCACCACCGATGCCGGTGAAAAGATCGCCTGGAGCGGATTTTTCTATCTCAATCCCCTCCGCTCCCAGGGCGAATTCACGTTCAATCATCTGACGCTCAGCAAATATGCGCCCTTGTACCAGGACCTCGTGCGCTTTGAGATTCGCTCCGGTTCCGTCGGCGTTCATTTGAACTACAACTTCGAGCTCAGTCCCACCAACCGGATCATGACCGTTGACAACGTGGCTCTGGCATTGCGCGATTTTAAATTGGGCCAGCCCGGGGATAGTAACAATATCATTGAACTGGGTGACTTCGCCGTGGTCGGCGCATCGGCTGATTTGCCAAACCATCAGGCCTCGGTGGGTGTCATTCGGACCGCTGGCGCAAAACTATTTCTCAGCCGCGACAAAAATGCCGCCATCAATGTCGTCGAGCTTTCCAAGCCGCCGGACATCGCGGCCAAACCTTCGGGCGGCATTCTGTTTCTCCTGCAATCGGTGACCAATGCCGTCGCGCTCTTGCTGAACAGCACCAATCAATGGAGTGGCACCGTCCACTCCGTCGACATCACCGACTGCGCCCTCCATCTCGAAGATAATGCGAATTCACGTCCCGCCCGGCTGGACCTCGATCATATCACGCTTCTGGCCAGCAATCTGTCCAATGTTCCCGGCACAAATTTTGGCGCCGCCTTTTCCCTGCGTTGGAATACCAATGGCGCGATCAATGCCGGTGTGACTGCCCAATTCTTCCCGCCCACTGCTGACGTTGCCCTGTTGCTGACCAATCTCGAACTCGGCTCGCTCGATCCCTACCTCGAGCCAAAGGTCAACCTGCTGATTCTTGGCAGCAAGGTTGGCTTGGCTGGCGTCCTGCATCTGCGCACACCCGAAAATCAATTGCCCGAGGTCACCTTCCAGGGCGATGCGCGTTTGGATGATTTTCACACCGTGGACGGCACCTTGGGCGAAGACCTGCTGAAATGGGATTCCGTCCGCATCTCGGGCATTTCGGCTAATTTGAATCCCGAATCCGTCGCCATCAAGCAAATCAACGTGGACAATGCCTACGCCCGCCTCGTCATCGAAACCAATCACGCCATCAATTTGCTGAGCGCCCTGCGCCTGACCAATGCGCCCGCTACAAACAATGAAATTGTGGAACAAAAGAACGAACCGCCAGTTGGAAAATCAGGTCCTGCCGAAGTCTCGATCACTTCAACCAATGCTTCCGTTCAACCGCAGATTTCCGTGGCCAGCATTGTGATCTCCAATGCGCAGGTCAAATTCACCGACCGCTCCACGACCCCAACGGTGGACATGGATATCCAGCAAGCCACCGGAACCATTGACGGAATTTCTTCGGAAGAATTGCAGCACGCCGATATCAAACTCCATGCCTTGGTGGATGGCGTCGGCCCGGCTGATATCACCGGGCACATCAATCCCTTCAGCGGAACCCAGACCAACACCATTCAAGTCAGCGTCAAAGATGTGGACCTCACGCCCGCCAGCCCTTACGCGGGCAAGTTTGCGGGCTATGACATTGCCCGGGGAAAACTGAACCTGGACCTGACCTACGACCTCGTCGGGCGCAAATTATCCTCAAAAAACGTCATCACGCTGGATCAATTCACCTTTGGTGAAAAGGTGAACAGCCCGGATGCCACGCATCTGCCTGTGCGGTTGGCGATCGCGATTTTGAAGGATCGGGATGGCAAAATTGTCCTGGACGTGCCGATTCAAGGCAGCTTGGATGATCCAAAATTTCGCGTTCATAAAGTGATCGTCCGGGCGCTGATGAACATTCTCGAAAAAGTTGCCACCTCGCCCTTCTCCCTGTTGGGCGCGGCGTTCGGCGGTGGCGGCGAAGAACTGGGCTACCAGGATTTTGCCCCCGGCAGCGCCGAACTGACGGACGCGAGCCGTCAAAAATTGGATTCCCTGGTCAAGGGGTTATACGCCCGTCCGGGCTTGTCCTTGGAGATCTCCGGCAGCGTGGATCCATCCGCTGACCGCAGCGGATTGCAGCATGCCGTGGTGGAAAAATTGATCCAGGCCCGCCAATGGCGTTCGTTACGCAGTTCTGAACGGGATGCCACCACGCCGGACCAGATGCTCTTGACTCCGGAAGACCATGCCCGTTGGGTGAAGAAATTATACAGCGAAGCCATGGCCAGTGGGAAAATCACGCCGGATTTTATCGCCGCTGATACCAATCTGGTTTCCCTCGCGGCCCAGGTCAAAACCCGGCAGATCAGCCCGGATAAAGGCGGGACCCTGTTGATGTCCCGCACGCTGACTGCCAATGGAACGAGTGCTGTGGCCGCTCCGATTGCGGTCGTTGGCGATCCCATGGAACTCATCCTGCAGGCCACGTTTCCAGTGGATGACAGTGATCTGAAAACTCTCGCCGCCGATCGTGCCCGCGCCGTGCAGTCTTATATTCTTCAGACCGGAAAAGTTGAGGCGGGGCGTCTGTTCCTGACTTCTGATGCCACGGGGCTGCGCCAGAATGGCTCCCGGGTTTATCTTCAGTTCAGATAATCACGTTCCGAAAATCGCGTGTAATATTTTCCGGCCGGCAAAGATCCAAACCGTCGCCGCCAGCGCGATGTAGGGACCGTAGGGCATTTTTGAAGACCATTCGCGCTTCCGCATCACGATCAAAAGTGTCCCCACGGCGGCGCCGATCACAGAACTGGCCATGAGCGAGAAAAGCGCGCCCTGCCAGCCGATGAAGGCGCCGATCGCCCCCATGAATTTAACGTCACCCAAACCCATGGCTTCGCGGGGCAGCACGATTTCATCAGTCACCGCCTCAAGGTGCACCACGTCATCCGGGTTGATTTCCTCGTCATTGATCCACAGGGTTGCGGGCGAGAGCCGGATCGTCACATTTTTATAGCCCCGGTCAACCAGTTCCACGGTGCTGGCCTGGAGGAAAATGACGTCGGTTTTGCGGTAAAAAATTTCTTCATAGGCGATCTCCTTGCCCGGCAGACATAGCGTCGTCTCCGAAAAAACCACGACGCTCTGTGGTGGCAATTTCATTTTTTGCTGCCCGAATAATAATTTCCCCAGCCGCAACACCCCGTAAACAATGGCTGCGCCAAACACCAGCCCGGCCAGGCTCAATCCCAGTCCGCCGATTCGCGTATGGCTCGCCTGCATCGGCGGCAGAAAAAACGACGCAACCACTCCCGCGACCATTCCGCCCAGCGTGATCTCGTCCGGGATGATGAAATGTTCGAAATCAATGAACGTGGCCGTGATCAACCCCGCCAGAAAAATGGAATAAACCAGCGCCAGCCACGGTGAATCCAATCCGAAAACCTGCCAGCAGGCCAGAAAAGTGATGCCCGTAAGCAATTCCACGATGAAATAGCGCGCGGAGATCGGTTCACCGCAATTTTTGCAGCGCCCGCCCAGCCACAGCCAGGTCACCAGCGGCACGTTCAGGTAAAATGGAATCGCATATTTGCATTTCGGACAATGCGACGGCGGCGAAACCACGCTCAACTCCAGCGGCATCCGATAGATGCAGACGTTCAGGAAACTGCCCACGATGGCGCCCAGCATGAAGAAGCACGCCGACCAGAAATGAAACGGCACCGCGGCCCAGTTGCGGGCGTTAAAGATGGCGTCAATGCCCATAGATGGTTTCCTTCAGGGCCTGGCGCATCAATTCCAGCGGCGCCGTTTTTCCGGTCCAGATTTCAAATGCCTTCGCGCCCTGATGCAGCAGCATGCCCAGGCCGTTGGCGGTCTTGCAGCCGGCTTTTTGGGCCGCCTGCAACAGTCCGGTTTCCGCCGGACGATAGATCATGTCAAAAACCGCACCCGTTTGTTTCAATGAAAATTGACTGGCATCCAATGGCAGCGCATCACCGCTTTTAAGCCCGAGCGAAGTGGCATTCACCACTAAATCAACGTCGGTTTTTGGATATTCGACAGCCACTCGCACCGCCGGAAATTTTTTCCTGATCTCCTCAGCCATTTCCTTGGCCTTTTCCGAAGTGCGATTGACCAGGAACAACTCCGATACCCCTTCCGACGCGAACCTCAGTGCCGCCGTTCGCCCTGCTCCACCCACGCCCAACAATAAAATCTTCGCGCCTTTGACTTCCATCTTTAAATCTTCACGGATGGCCGTGATGATCGCATCGGCATCGGTGTTGAACCCTTGTGCGCGCGTTTCCGTCGGCACTTGCTCGCCCAGTTCCGCCAGCGGCAGCCATCCCCGGTTTGCGGTGCGGCCTTCAAAGCGGATCGTATTGACTGCGCCCCAGGTTTTGGCCGATTCGTCCAGTTCATCCATCATTTCCACGGCCAGCAATTTATGCGGCACGGTCAGGTTGAGGCCGGAAAATTTCATCGCCTTGGCGCCGGCGATGGCCGCCTGGAGATTTGCCGGGGCGACCTCAAAGGCCAGATAACGCCAGTTCAGGCCCAGCGTGGCAAAGGCCGCATTGTGCATCGCGGGTGAAGCTGAATGCCCGATGGGCAAACCATAGACCGCGCACAGGCGCGTCGCGGCATTGATGGCGGGTTGAACCGGCTGAGACACGCGGAATTGTATCCCGCCATGGCTGAAGTTCAAAGCGCAAAGTCCTTCCCGTCCTGCGTCTTTGATTGCCTTGCCCGATGCGTTGCATAGATTATTCGTATGAATCCCTCTCGTGCCGTCTTGGCTGCCTTTGGCCTGATCATTTCGCTCAACGCTTTTTCAGTTTTGGCGGCGGATGATTACCAACCCGGCCCCGATTCAAAACCGCAGGCCGGCGTCCCCAAGGGTGACGTGCTAAAATTCACCCTGGAAGATTCAAAATTCTTTCCCGGCACCCGTCACGACTATTGGGTTTATGTGCCCGCGGAATATTCGCCCGACCATCCCGCTTGCGTTTACGTCGGACAGGACGGCATCGGTTTTGGCGCGCCCACGGTTTTTGACAATCTCATCTATAAGAAAGAAATGCCCGTGACCATCGGCGTTTTTGTGAAACCCGGCGTGCTGCCTGCCGCCGATACGAACGCGCTGGACCGTTTCAATCGCAGCTACGAATACGATGGCTTGGGCGACAACTACGCCCGCTTCTTGCTCGAGGAAATCCTGCCCGCCGTGGAAAAGGTCACGTTGCCGGACGGCCGCGCCATTCATCTGTCGCACAACGGCAACGACCGCGCCATCACCGGCCAAAGCAGCGGCGGCATCTGCGCCTTCACCGTCGCCTGGGAACGCCCCGAAGAATTCAGCCGCGTCTTCAGCGCCATCGGCACGTTTGTGGACCTGCGTGGCGGCTCGCTTTATCCCAGTCTCATCCGTAAATTTGAACCCAAGCCAATTCGCGTTTTCCTCCAGGACGGTTCCAATGACAATAACAAGTACGGCGGCGATTGGTGGATGGCCAATCAAACCATGGAACGCGCCCTCATCTTTGCCGGTTACGAGGTGAATCACACCTGGGGTACCGGCGAACACAGCGGCAAACAGGCCACGGCGATATTTCCCGACGTGATGCGCTGGCTGTGGCGTGACTGGCCGCAACCCATCACCGGCACGCCAACCAAGAACGACACGCTCACGAACATTCTCATTCCCGGCGAAGGTTGGCAGGTCGTCGCCGAAGGCTTGGGCGGTTCCGATGGTCCGGCGGTGAACGCGAATGGCGAGGTCTTCTTTTCCGAAGTACGTTCCAATCGCATTTGGAAAATCTCTCCAGACGGCCACCAGGAAATATTCACCACCAATGTCCTCGGCATTTCCGGCGAAGCCTTTGGACCAGATGACCGCCTCTACACCGTCGGCAAAAGCGAAAAAATCATCGCTTACTCACCCGATGGCCAAAGCGATGAAGTTGCTGCCGGCCTTCACGGCAATGACCTTGCCGTCGCGCACAACGGCAACATCTATATCACGGAATCAGTCCCCGCCATCACCAATGGCCTGACCAAAGTGTGGCTGATAAAAAAGGACGGCACTAAAAGTGTCGTGGATTCTGGATTGCATCTTGCCAACGGCGTCACCCTGTCGCCCGATCAATCATTGCTCTACGTGACTGATTACCGTTCGCATTGGGTTTATAGCTATGTCATCCAACCGGACGGCACTTTGGCGGACAAGCAACGCTACTATTGGCTCCATCAACGCGATGTGGATGATGACTCCGGCGCCGATGGCATCCGCACTGATCGCGATGGACGTCTCTATGTCACAACGCGCCTCGGTATTCAGGTCTGCGATCAGGCGGGCCGGGTGCAGTGCATTCTCCCCATACCCAACGGCCATGTTTCCAATCTATGCTTCGGGGGTAAAAATTTTGACACGCTTTACGCCACTTGTGGCGACAAGTTATTCAAAAGAAAATTGCACGTGACCGGCGCCAATGCCTGGGACGCGCCCAACAAACCCGCACCGCCACGGTTATGATCCGTGCCGGCGTTAAGCCTGCGCCAAAGCTTCCTTCGGCTCCGGTTCCACCCACTTGTTGTGTTCCTTGATGAGGTCCACGAGGCGTTCCACCGCTTCGGCTTCCGGGATGTTGAACTTGATCGGCGTTTTGCCCACGTACAGATTGATTTTGTTCGGCGCGCCGCCGACATAGCCAAAATCCGCGTCAGCCATCTCACCCGGGCCGTTCACAATGCAGCCCATGATCGCGATCTTCACGCCCTTTAAATGCTCCGTCCGTGCCTTGATGCGCGCGGTGACCGTTTGCAGGTTGAACAACGTCCGCCCGCAGCTCGGGCACGCCACGTAGTCTGTCTTGAAACTGCGGCAACCCGCCGCCTGCAAAATATTATACGCCAGGCGCAAACTCTGCCCGCCGCCCGCCTCGCCGCGCACCAAGATCGCATCGCCCATGCCGTCCGCCAGCAATGAACCAATCACCACCGCCGCGCGCAATTGTGCAATTTTCGGCTCCAACGGCACCGGCTCAAAATGGATGCAATCCTTCAGCAGAATCGGGTTATTGCACCCCAATTTCTTCAGCTTGGCGGCCAGCAAACGAAACGCCGTGATCACCGGCAGATTCACGCCGTCTTTCACCGTCACCAATTGCGTCTCGCAGTTGATCTCGAAATCCTTCGTCGGATCAATCTCCGCCACGTTCAAATCTTCATACACCGCTTCCGGTTTGACGTCATCCTTCGGGCGAATTTTGGGCGCCACCTTGTCCCATGTCGCCCGGGTCACCACCACGCGGATAAGCTGCTCGCCACCGCATTTCATCTGTTCGTTCAGCTCGATCTCCGGCGTCTCGCGCTTTTCAAAATGAAACGGATCAAATGAAAATCCGCTCTCGGCGATTTTGACCTTTGAATTCGTCAGCAACGGGATTTGCGCCAGCAGATCGCGGCACACTTCGATTTCCCGTGGCGAATCTTCCGTCAGCGAAACCCGGATCGTGTCGCCCAATCCGTCGCACAGCAGCGAACCGATGCCGATCGCGCTCTTGATGCGTCCATCCTCGCCCTCGCCCGCTTCGGTGACCCCGAGATGAATGGGATAATTCCAGTCCGCGCCTTCCTGCTCCAGTCGCGCCACCAACAGGCGATAACACTCAATCATCACCTTTGGGTTGGACGACTTCATCGAGAACTTGAAATTATGGAAGTCGTGCTTGCGGCAGATGCGCGCAAATTCCAGCGCGCTCTCCACCATGCCCAGCGGCGTGTCGCCGTACCGGTTCATGATGCGGTCGCTCAACGACCCGTGATTCGTGCCGATGCGCAAACAACGCTTGAGCTTCTTCGCCTCGATGACCAGCGGCGTAAACTTTTCCTCGATGCGCTTCAATTCCGCCGCGTATTGGTCGTCCGTATATTCCTTCGTGGCAAATTTCTTGGAGTCGGCGTAGTTCCCCGGGTTTACCCGCACGACTTCCACCCACTTCACCGCTTCCATTGCCGCTTCCGGCTTGAAATGGATGTCTGCCACGATTGGCACCTGGCAGCCCTGCTGGCGCAGTTCCGCCACGATGTTGGCCAGGTTCGCCGCGTCCTTCACCGTCGGGGCCGTGATGCGCACCAGTTGGCAGCCCACCGCGACCAATTCCAGCGTCTGTTTCACGCTGAGCGCCGTGTCCATGGTGTCGCAGGTGAGCATGGATTGCTTCACCACCGGCTGCTCGCCGCCCATCACGAAACCGCCGTTCGCCGGGTCACCGATGATGATTTCGCGCGTCTTACGGCGTTGATAAAAATAAGGAGATTCGCAGTATCTCATGGCAAATTAGGCAGATTATTTCGCAGGCGCAAAGATCACCGGCACGTCCCGATTGGCCCGCGCGCTGCGGATCCAATCGCCCGTGTCAAAGAACGCGATGTAGATCATGAAGGCGATCAGCAACGCGGCAAAACCGTTTTGGATGACGTTCAACAACCGCACGCTCACCGGCCGTCGTCGCACCACCTCGATCAGCGAAAGCACAATGTGCCCGCCATCCAGCACCGGCAACGGCAGCATATTGATGAGCGCCAGGTTCACATTCAGGATCACGCTGAACCACAACACGCGCCGAAACCCTTGCGCGTCCTGGAACAGGTTGTAATACACCCGACCGATCATCACCGCGCCGCCGAGTTGCTGCACTCCGATCTGGCCCTTCGGCGCAAACAATGCCTGAAAAGTGTTCAGGATTTGCCCCGCGCTCATCTCAATTTGATTGATGGGGCTTGGGTGAAACAGCGTCACATTGGTGTCGCCCTGCCAGGCCGCAATACCGAAGGATGGGTCCGCGGTGGTCGGCGAAACCGGCTTGACCGCCAGCAACTGCGCGTCGAATTTCTGATTCCCGCGTTTGACCGTGAATGTCACCGGAATGTTCGGATGATTGGTGGCCATGTCTTCCGCGTCTTCAATGGCCATCGGGCTGTAAATCGGCTGGCCTCCGATCGCCACGATCTCGTCGCCCGGTTTCAGGCCGGCGGCGAAAGCCGGACTGTTGCTCGCGATCTCTCCGATCACGGAACTCTCGGCGTAGTTGATGAAAATCTGCCGGAGCGATTTGCGCTCATACCATTTCGTGGGGACATTGGTCGGCACGATCATCGCCGTGGGCATTTCCTTGCCGTCACGGGTGTATTCCACCGGGATGGTGTCGCCCGTGCTCGTGATGATCCGCCATTTGATGCTGTCCGAAAGGTTTCCGACCGGCAAAAAGTTTTTGACCGGATGCCCGTCCACCTGCGTGATCACGTCGCCCGCGCGCAATCCCGCCTGCCAGGCCGGACCATCCTGCGCCACCCAGCCCACTTTCGTGGTGTCACCTTCCAGGTTGTTGGGTTTCCCGATGTAGTACACCGCGACCGCAAACAGCACCGCCAGCGAAAAACTGAACAACGGCCCGGCAAAGGCCACGATGATCTTGTCCAGTGGCGCCGCGTTGGGCAGTTTTTCCGCGCCTTCCTCCACTTTGCCCTCGATGGCTTCCATGGTCGCCATCTGCGGCAGCGAGACGTACCCGCCGAAGGGCACCGAACCCAGCACATATTCCACGCCGCCGATCTTCTTCTTCCAGATCGGCTTGCCGAACCAGATCGCGAAGCGATCCACTTTCATGCCGCGCCAGCGCGCCGCCAAAAAATGGCCCAATTCGTGGACGCCGATGATCAGATTGAAGATCACGATCACTTCCAGCGCGATAAATGTATAATGCAAAAATGTCATTAGAAGCAGGGATACTATACCAGTTGAAACCGTTACCGCAAATCTTACCGGTGGGCCTCCTGGCGCGCCCAGGCGTCCGCCGCCAGGATCTCTTTCAGGGTCGGATGCGGCACGACTTTATGCGCATCCATCGTGCGGCGAACCATTTCCGTGATTTGGGGAAAGTTGATTTGGCGGTTCACAAACGCTTCGACCGCCATCTCGTTCGCCGCGTTCAAAACCGCCGGCAACGTACCGCCGATCTCCCCTGCCCGCCGCGCCAGTTCAATGGCCGGAAACCGTTCCACGTCCGGCTCTTCAAACGTCAGCGTACCGATCTTCGGGAAATTTGTCTGCACCCGCTCGCTCGCCGACCGTTCCGGGTACGTCAGCGCGTACTGGATCGGCAGGCACATATCCGGCGTGGAAAGTTGCGCGATCAACGACCCATCCACGAATTCCACCATCGAATGCACGATGCTCTGCGGATGCACCACCACCCCCACCCGCGCCATCTCGATGTCGAACAGCCAGCGCGCCTCGATCATCTCCAGTCCCTTGTTGAACAACGTGGCCGAATCAATCGTGATCTTCCGGCCCATCACCCACGAGGGATGTTTCAGCGCGCATTCCACCGTGATGCCCGCAAAACTCTCCTTCGGCCATTTGGTCCGGTCGCGAAACGGCCCGCCGCTCGCGGTCAATAATAGCTTGCGCACCGAGGCCCCCGGTTTGCCGTCCAGGCACTGGAAGATGGCCGAATGTTCGCTGTCCACCGCCAATACCCGCACGCCGTGCTTGCGCGCCTCGTTCATCACGATCTCCCCGGCCATCACCAGGATTTCCTTCGACGCCACCGCGATGTCCTTGCCCGCGCGGATCGCCGCCAGCGCCGGTTGCAATCCCGCCGTCCCCACGATGGCGATCAATACGATGTCCGCCTCCGGCATCGTCGCCAGTTTGATCAGCCCTTCGTCACCGGAGACAACGGCCGTCGAAAATCCCAGCGCATCCTGAAGTTCCTTTACCTTGTCCGGGCTGGAAATGGAAACCGTCATCGGCCGATGCCGCGCCGCCTGCTCCAGCAATAACTTCGTGTTCCCGCCCGCCGCCAGCCCGATCAAACGGATCTGGTCCGGCAAATCTTCCGCCACTTTGACGGTGCTCGTGCCGATGGACCCCGTGGAGCCAAGTAAAACGACGTTTTTCATTGATTAGCTGATGAAGTATGGACTGGTTAACACGTGCCGCAGATATAGATACATGATCGGCGCATTGAATAGCAGGCTGTCCAGCAAATCCAGGATGCCGCCGATGCCCGGAAACATTTTGCCGGAATCTTTCAAGCCCGCTTCACGCTTGAACAACGATTCGATCAAATCTCCCACCACCGCCGTCGAACTCAGGATCAATCCCAGGATCACCGCGTGCATCGGATTCATGCCCGGCATGTGATTGCCAAAAAAATGCACGAACGCCAGACTCGCCCCCGTCGAAACCACCAGCGCCCCGGCAAATCCCTCCCACGTCTTCGCCGGGCTGATGCGCGGAATCATCTTGTGTTTCCCAATCAATGAGCCCACCACGTACGCGCCCATGTCGCTGAACTTCGTGAGCAGGATGAAATAAAATACAAAATATTTGCCGTCGCCGCCCAGCCCTGGAAAAAAATTGATCTTCTGGATGAAATTCAGCAGCCATGGCACATACATCAGCCCCAGTAAGGTCACCGCGATCGCCGTCAGGCCCGTGCTGTTGTCCTTGGCCATCAATTGCCGCACGCACAACCCCAGCACGAACAGGATCAGGAAGCTCGTCTCAAAGTCGTTCACCCGCGCCGGTGAGCCATTGGCTGTTCCCAAATGTCCCGTCACATTCAGAAAAGTGCCCAGCATCAGCAACACACCACCGATCACCCCGGTATATCTGAAACACGCCAGCCCCCGCTTTTCCGCCAGGTCGTAAAACTCCAACAGGCCCGCCAGCGCCATCGTCACGACCAAAAGTTCAAACACCCCGTTGGAAACCAGGCGGCTCGTCGAAAACATCGCCGTCAACACCACCGCCCAAAGCGTAAGCGTGGAAACGGACCGGCGCAGAAACACCTGCGTCTTGGTGGGCGATGGCATGGCACTGGCCGACTCTGGCATGGGCGCGAAAACTAGCAGGCGCAACGCCAAAAAGCCAACGCAGATTTGCCTTTTTCCAGCCTTCCCGAAATTCGCCCGCGGCTCAGTCGCCGATGAAGTGCACCGCCACCCGCCGCGCATGCGCGTGCGTGCGATGCTCCCACAAATAAATCCCCTGCCACGTTCCCAATGTCAGTCGCCCTCCTTGCACCGGTATGGACAGGTTCACCGCCGTCAATGCCGTGCGGATGTGCGCCGACATGTCATCCTCGCCCTCCGCCGTATGCACGAAAATCGGATCCCCATCGCGCACCAGCCGGGAAAAATACGCTTCCAAATCCCGCCGCACATCCGGATCCGCGTTCTCCTGGATCAACAACGACGCCGACGTATGCCGCAGATGCAACGTCAGCAACCCGTCCTTGAATTTACCCGCCGCGATCCACTGCTCCACCTCGCGCGTGAAATCCATGAGGCTCCGCCCGCGCGTCGGGATCACGATCTCGTGAAAGGCTTGCCGCATCGCGCTTCAGATCATTGCCCCGCCAACGGCGCGCCTTTGTCCGCGAGCATTTTTTCCAGCTCTGGATTATGCGGCTGGCCCGCTTCCAGCGCCTTCTGGTAATGCCAGCGCGCCAGTTGCGGCAGCGGCGGCGTCTGGCTCAGGTAGATGAGGGCGATGTTATTATGCGCCGGCGCGTAATTCGGGTCCAGTTGCAGCGCCTTGCGCAACGCCGTTTCCGCCTGCATTCGCAGTCCCTTGTGGCTCAGCGTCACGCCCAGGTAATTCTGCGTCTCCGGGTTGTTCGGGTCCACCTTCACCGCGTGGCTCAGGGCATCCAGGGCTTCGTCATATTTCTCCTGGCGGAATTTCAAATAGCCCAGCGTGGACAGGTTGTACGGATCTTCCGGGCTTTGGGCCAGCGCCGCCCTGATGTGCTTTTCCGCATCCGCAAATTTATTCTGCTGCAACTCGATCGTCGCCAGGTTGGCCAGCGCCAGCCCGTTGT
>Ga0206913_1128_pt1 | contig 15684 bp, 17 predicted proteins | sample Alteio_BWOrgHeat_72_FD_152942 | JGI IMG/M metagenome (GOLD analysis project Ga0206913, IMG submission 152942) | Enriched cells from forest soil in Barre Woods Harvard Forest LTER site, Petersham, Massachusetts, United States -... | ecosystem: Environmental > Terrestrial > Soil > Temperate forest >... | reverse complement strand
AGGATTTTAACCAGCAATTGCGCAATGCGTTAAAGCTATTATCTGTATTCGCATTCTGAAAGCCCGAATGTGTAGTTAACGCATTTGACTGTCCAAGCGCAGTTTTGAGGCTGTGGTTTGAAAATTTGAGCCCCATGAACAGAATATATGAAAATATGAAGGCAGCAAATAGAAGTTACCCCTGTAAGCGACCGTTTGCCGGCGAGGAGCTGAAAGCAAAGCTGTAAAATGGCCTTAGAAGGCAAATTTTGCTGGCATAGTTTTTTATTCAATGTTTTATTGAAACATTACAAATTGAAAAACTTAACTGAAAATAAACCGGGAGCATTTAAAATATTATCCAACGGATTATATTCTTCCGGCAATTTCCATTCATCATCAGCGGGCCGCTCAAATTACAAAAGACTAAAAATTCAGAAATGGATCTTGATAACGGGTCGCCTCCTTGCATTGTCTGCAGCATTGGCACTGATGATTTATTCGGTAACATGGGCATCCGACGGATTATGGGATATCGCGACCATTTTGTTTGCTGCCGGAATGATTTTCTTTATTCCTTTTATTTTATTCGGAAGAAAAATAAAATCAATAAAGAAAGCAAAGAAATACTCTAAAAGTAATAAAGACATTATTGGATGGCACTATTCCGGACATTGATTTGATCTGAATCCATTTTCTCTAAACTATTTTCGGGAAAACTCATCCCACTTTTGGCGGGATGAGTTTATAAATGACCGGTGTCACGATCCGGGACAATAGTGTAGAACTGATCAGTCCGCCGATCAGCACGATAGCAAGTGGCGAAATCAGCGGATTCGTAGAAAGCGCAATGGGCGTCAGTCCCCCAATGGCCGTCAGGGAGGTCAGCACGATGGGAAGAAACCGGACTTCCCCCGCCTCGCGTATCGCGGATTCCATATTCATTCCCTGGCTGCGCAATTGATTTGTAAAATCCACCAGCAAAATGGTATTCTTTACTTCGATGCCTGCCAGTGCGATCAAACCGATGATGGCCACAAAGGATAAGGGATAGCCTGTGATCCACAATGCCATGGCGGCGCCCACCACGCCGAGCGGAATAACGGAGAGTACGATCAGCGTGCTTTTGAATGTACCGAATATCAACACCAGCGCAGCGATGAAAAGGAAAACGGTTACAATAATGACGCTGGTGAATCCGCCAAAAGAGTCTTTGCGCGATTCCACTTCTCCGCCCATTTCATACGTGTAACCTGCAGGCAAAATCATTTTATCCATTTTGCCGGTTACCTGTTTGATCACCCGGTCCGTCAGGAATCCTTTTTTCACACTGGCTTTAACAGATACCACACGTTTTTTTTCCTGGTGATTAATCACCTGTGGAGAAGTCTCCAGTTTCAGCGCAGATACCTGGCCGACCGGAACGGCGGCGCCCTGGCCATTGTTTACGTAGAGATTGTTAAAAACATCGAGCGTGGGTATTTCTTCTTTGGTGCGCGTGAGTAAGATGGAATAGTCCTTGTCGTCCTGATCCGTGTACTTACCCATATTCAGTCCGGCTACGGCAAGCCTTACGGTCTTGTCGATATTCACGGTCTGTATTCCGAGCAACTGGGCTTTTTCTTTATTGATATCTACTTTGATGTCTGACTTGAGCTGGTCCACCGGGTTGTCAATATAAATGGTACCGTCGGTTTTCTGCAGCAGGTTTTCAACCTTTGATGCCAGACTGCGTAAAGTGTCCAGGTTATCGCCGAACACGCGCACTTCTACAGGCGCTACGACAGGCGGCCCCTGTTCAAAGTTTTTCACTTCTATTTTAGCTCCGGGATACGGTGTCCATTTTTTGCGCAGCGATTCAATGATTGCCATTTTTTTATCCGGTGCCGTGTGAATGTCCAGCTGGACAAAAATCTGCGCAAATTCCGACTTTTCATTTTCAGGCACTTCATTATAGTAGATGCGGGGATTACCTTTGCCTACATTACTCGCGAAATAAGTGATGGCCGGCTCTTTTTTTAATTCCTCCTCTATATTCCGTGTGATGTGATCTGTGTAGAGAATATTGGACTGTGGCGGCGCGGTGATATTGATTAAGAATTGTGGTTTTTCAGAAGAAGGGAAGAGCGCGAATCCAATAATATTGAAAACGTAGAGCGAGAAGCCAAATAATACGGCCGCCGTGGCGATGGTAAATACCGGGCGGGTCAGTGACCGGTCCAGCAGCCGGGCATAACTTCCGTGTATGATTTTTTTCAGGCCCCGCATGAAAATATTTCCTTCCGGTATCATATGATTTTTCAGCAGTCGGCTGGACAAAAAAGGAATGATGGTCAGTGAGACCAGCATGGAAGCGAATACGGACAGGATAACGGCCATGGGCAGACCGCGGATAAAATCACCAGCGCCTTCAGGCATAAAGACCAGTGGCATAAATGAAATGATCAGCATAGCAGTACAACCGGCAACAGCCTTACCGATCTGTCCGGTGGCTTTCAGCGTTGCCTCCATACGGGTATGACCTTCCAGCATCCAGCGCTCTATGTTTTCGACCACGACAATGCTGTCGTCCACCAATAATCCCAACGCCACCACCAGCCCCACAATGCTGAGCTGATTCAGATTGAAGCCGAACAGATTCAGCAGAACCACTCCGATGGATAAGGAGAGGGGGATGGAGATCATAACGATCATGGCAGACCGAAGTCCGAGCGGAAGAAGAGTGACGGCCACCAGTAATATCGCAATCAGAAAATCTTCTCCCAGGCTGCCCAGGCGACGGTTCACATTGTCGGCCTGGTCAAAATTCTGCACCTGGTCAATATTAGAGGGTAATGTTTTTTTGAATTGCGCCAATACAGGATCATAGCTTTGTTTTGTCTTACTGATGTTCTCACCTTCTTTTTGAGCGGCGGTTATAAAAATGCAACGATGACCGTTGAGTCTGGTTTTATACTTCGTGTCTTCAAAGCCATAATACACTTTTGCCACGTCTTTCAGGTAGATATTCTTTCCTGAGGAAGAAACGATTGTATTCTTTATTTCCTCAATCGACTGGAAGTTCCCGCTGGTCTTAATGTTGAAGCTTCTCTGGCCGGCATAAATGCTGCCGCCCGGAATATTGGCGATCTCACTCTGCAGACTTCCGGTGACGGCACTCAATGGCAGGTGCATCTGGGACATTTTTTCCAGATCCAGTTCCACTCTTACCTGCGGATCCGGTATACCGTGAATTTCCACTTTTTTTAATGCGGGAAGTTTCTCCAGTTCGTCCTGGAGTTTTTCCGCATAGTATTTCATTTTCTCCCGGGAGGCATTTTCAGAAACCAGCGCTACCTGGATGATATTTACATCGGAGGGCTGAAATTTTTGCACGTCAATGCTCGTAATATCCGCAGGCAGTTCCGGCCGCTTGCTGTTTACCACACGAACGATTTCCTGGTACTTATTGTCCACATTGCTATTGTATTTATATTCCACGCGAATGGCCGCCACACCATCGCCGATGGTAGTACGTATGCGCTTGATGTTTTCAAGCCCCCAGATTTCCTTTTCCAGTGGTTTCACTACGAGTTCTTCCATGTCGCCCGGGCTCGTTCCGGGATATACGACAACGACTGTGAAAGTGGGCGCGTGCATTTCGGGATCTTCCGAGCGGGACATATTCAAAAGTGTAGTGAGCCCCAGGACAATGATCATGATGAAGATGATCAGCGTGAACTGGTAGTTCTTAACGGCGTAATTGGTGATTTTCATGATCGTACTCTTTATGGAATGATTTGGATGGAACTTTTATCCGTGAGATAAGCGCTGCCGGACACGATGAGTAATTTGGATTTTTCAAGTCCCTGGCTGATGATCACATGATCTTTTTCAACACCCGCAATCACGACTTTGGTCTTCTCCGCTGTTTTACTGTCGTTCGTAACAAAAACAAATCCGGAACTTCCGTCGCCATCCATCAGGGCTTCATAGGGAACCGACCAGGTTTCGGATCCGGACTTATCAACTGTTTGGTGATTGCCGGTTACAATGACTCCGGTTCCAAACATACCGGCAGCAATTTTTCCGGATTGATTTCCGCCCAGTGTGATATCGATACTGAACAGGCCATTGGAAGGATCCACAGATTCAGATTTCCGGGTCAGTTTTCCGGTCAGGGTTTGACCTTCATGTGAATCGATCATCACTTCTGCGGGGTCTCCGGTTTTGACCGCCTTCCATTGGTTATCGGTTATGCCTGCCCGTAAGATCCATTTTCCGGAACCTGCTCCATTGGTCTGCAATACAGCGTTGCCTGAGTTCACCAGCTGTCCTTCATTGGCGAGTTTGCGTAAAACAAAACCATTGGCTTCTGCCCGGATTTCAGAATACTGCCTGTTAAAGCGGGCTGTATTGAGTTGTTGTGCGGTCAGGTCACGGGTCGTTTTTGCATTTTGAACCTGCTCGAGGGTAGCGACACTGTCGTCGTACAGATTGTTCAGCCGCTGCAGATCACGGGTGGCTTTCTCAAATGCGAGTTGTGCCTGTTGCATACTTGCATCAATTTCCGTGAGGTTAAGGGTTGCGAGCAGCTGGCCTTTTTTAACCGCGTCGCCTTCCTTCACAAATATTTTATTGATAATGCCGGTCGTTTTAAAAGACATCATCACTTCGTCGTCCGTGGTGAACTGCCCGGAGACAGGAATTCTTTCCAGCCCATTATATTGTATAACGGGAAGAACCTTTACCGGAATAGCCGTTGATTCTTTTTTTCTGAGCGGTTCGGTCCTGGCGCTGCAGGAGGTGATGGTGACAGCAGTTGACAGGACGAGGAGGTAAGTTAGTAGACGTTCCATGATTTATTATTTATTGAGTGGATAAGTGGCTGCATTGCGTTCGGTATCCGCATAGGCAACCTGTACATTGGCGATTGTAACGGCCAGTTGCAGCCTGGCATTTGTTAGCTGGGTCAGTGCATCCAGCAATTCGATATACAACAGCTGACCCGCTTTATATACTTTAAACTGGTCGGTATAATATTTATCAGCAAGAGCGAGTTGTTTTTTTGCATTCTGGTAATCGGAGAGGGCGGTGTGTAAATTATTTACGGACTGAACCAGTTGCATTTTCAGCTGGGAAGAAGTTTCCTGGTAATTGGATTCTGCCTCCTGCTTTCCTACTGCTGCCTGCTGAATCCGGGATTTGTGTAATCCGCCAGCGAATAAATTCATCTCCAGACTCAGGCCCCACACATAGTATTGTGTTTTGTCGTTGTATTTGAAATTGAAACCCTGTGAGCCGAGATCGAGATAGGTATTTAGTTTAGGAACGAGATAGGCGCTTTCCAGTTTCCGGTTTAACTCATGGGATTGGATGGCGGACTGAAGCTGCTGGAGTTCTTCCCGGTTTTCCGTGTTCAGATTCATGCTTCCGTTGAGTGATTCGGATTCAGTAATGAAACTCGCGGTGTCAAGTATGATTTCGGAATCCAGTGAGCGGTTCATCAGGAAATTCAGGTAGGCCTGGATATTGTTCCGGTTATTAGTGGCCTGTGTGACGGAGGTTTCAATCTTTTGTTTTTCTGTTTCCGAGCGTGTGAGCGCCGTGCTGTTTCGCATGCCGTTTTTCAACAGACTCTGATTCACCCGGATATTTTCATTTACGAGAAAGAGAGCGTTGTTATAAATTTCGATTGCTTTTTCCGCCTGGTAATACCGGTAGTAGGCCGTTTTTATTTCCTTCACCAGTTCACGCTTGTACACATTCACTGCCGCGCGGTTCCCCGATATGGTTTCTTTTTTTATTTTTTCATTGTAATAAATCTCAGCGTTGATCAGCGGGAGCGTAGTGCGAAAACGGGCATCATAAAAATCATCCGGGGTCAGCAAAACAGATTTATTCTGGAGACTGGGGAATTTCGTTGAACCTGTGAGCTGATTGAGTGACTGGTAGACCGGATTTAGCAGATCGCCCAGGGGTAGGTCGATGGTACGACCACCATCAGCCTTTGTGTAACTGGCACCGAAAGAAACATTGGGAAGAAAAAGTGCACGGGCTTCCTTCAATGCATACATTGACTTTTCCAGCTGCAGATGCTGACCCGTCAGCCCCTGGTTATTAGCGAATGCCGTATTGATATAAGTCTCGAGTGCATTCTCCTGTGCTTTTATTCCTGCGTTTAGCAGGAGGAAAGGGATGATAAACAGCATTTTCATAATTAATAACGTTGAGTTAATGAACAGTGTTTAGTAATATGGCAAAAAAAATAGCCATCCATGCAGGCTCATATTTTACCTGGAATTCTTATTGGTGATTTGATTCCTGATCGATTGGGTGAATGGATACATGATTACATTTTGATGAGATTAAAATATTCCTTTACTGATTTTTCAATCGTCGCGGCAATTTCCGCCTCATTCATTTCTGTAACTTTTAAACGGTCGCGAAGATCGAGCGAAACCAGTCCATGGCCCATGGACCAGACAGATACCGCGGCCACCATTGGATCATTAAAACGGACCAGTTTTTTTTCAATGCATTCTGTTAGGCACTGCACGAGTGTGCCAAAAGCGTCATGACAGTTCCGCCAGTCTTCTTTATCTTCCACCACGTTCATCGGTGCGCGGATGATGAACATGAGGTCGTAGAGTTCAGGATTTTTTTTACCGAACCGGACATAGGCCTTCATGATTTGTTCCAGTCTTTGCAGCGGATCCTGCGCAACGACATGTACCCGAAAATACTTATCCAGTTTTTCGAAGGCCTGGGCCTGCACATCATATAATAATTCGTCCTTGTCCTTATAATAGAGATAGATGGTTGCGGGGCTGTACTCAATTTTCTCAGCGATATTTCGTATGGACGTTTTTTCATACCCTTCCTTTACGAACATTTCAATGGCAACGTCGATGATGCGCTCCCGCATTTCGACCCTGTCTCTTTCCTTTCTTTCTACGATACCCATTGAAACTAGTTTACAGTGCAAATATACTGAACAGTGTTTAGTTTCTCCAAATATTTTTTGACGTGTTATAAAATATATTTATAAGACATTCAATGTCAAATCATTATGTTATTATGGAATCCTGCCGGGTCGGGCAATCGCCAGATCGTAGGATCTGGCAGATATTCAGGAAATTATTAAGCCATGTCATTTGAGGAGTTATAACGATTGTTATAACTTTGCCCAAACTGCATATATGCCTATACGCTCCGGGAGAAATCCGGCAAAGAAAGCACGACGCACCCGTCAAATTGTAAAAACGGGCGCAGACCCTTTGCCCAATGAATCGTCTGTACTTGCAGAACCGGAAGTCTCTTATGCGACCCGCATTCGCGCGATAGGTAATTCGAAGGGAGTCATCCTGAACAGTTTAGTAATGGAAACCGCTGGACTAAATGCAGAAACGGACGTTATTATCCATGCCAGTAAAGGGATCATAAAAATTATGGAAGTCAAAAAAGACGAAGTGAACACAGATCTTTCTACCTGGGATAAGCAATTTAAGACCGCGATCAAAAATGGATCGGTTCCGGATAAGGATTTATTTGAAGGATTGCAAAATGATTTTGATTCAAAAGAATGGTAATATGAATACGTTCGATGTTTACCTTGTGAACCTGGATCCTACCTGGGGTGCTGAGATGAATAAAGTAAGGCCCGCAGTCATTATCTCTCCTTCGCCGATGAATAAAAATTTAAAGACAGTCATCATCGCTCCGCTTACCCATACGATGAAGGGATATCCTTCGCGTGCAGCAGCTCATTTTAATAATCAGGTGGGTGATGTGGTACTGGATCAGATACGCGCCGTAGATAAATCCAGATTGAAAAAAAAAATTGGCGCAATCGATGCGTCAACAGCGCTGAAAATAAAAAAAATCCTCAGGACAATGTTTGCCTGAATGGTAAACCTTACATTATCCTTTTTTCGCGTCTATCGCAACAACACCACAGTACCATTTTGCGTTTTTTCAGGTTCTCCTTCAAATGGCTAGTGGCAGATCCAGGCATAGACACCTGACACCTGCATCATGTCACTCATAGTGCCTTCCCAGCCCTTTAAATAGTCTTCGATTAAAAATCTGTAACTGGTATTTTGTAAGTTCTCCGGATACATTAATGAGATATAATCTTTACATGAGATCCGTAAATCGATTATCTAATCTGTATTCTCGGGTCGAACGTGCGATTTTTTCCGGCCTTACGCCAGACAATTTTATAAATATAATCTATGAAGTGTCCACTATTGTCACTCACAATGGCGATTCCCTGAAGGTCCGTTGAATCTTTAAGAGATCCTCTCCAGCTCTTAGAAAAAAAATTTACAGGGTGCGGCTTTTTCTCAAAGACTTCATCCCGGGGAGCTTTAATTGTCTTTTCAACCAAATTATTGATAAGAAAATGTTTTACCCCTGAAATTTTCCACCTGATTTTCTGACCCGGGTAGGCCGTGAATGGGTCTGCGGAATGTTGGGAAATATCCTCCAGGGTGAGACGCCCGGAAGCCGTGTCAAACCCGGTGACGTAGACAGTGACCTTTTTCGGCACATGATGACCGCCATTTACAATCAGATAGGATGTACACGAAGAGCAAACGTACACAATGAAAAAGCAGAAAGAAAAAATCCTGCAAACTGAAAAGACGAATTTCATAGCGGATGTTTTTGGACTTGAATGTAATATAGGTTCTTTCCCGGGTGAGGCAGCTATTAAAAAAACCATTTATGCACAAAAATAAATAACATTATCACATGCGCTGCATTCTCAAAGATTATCTACATTTAAGACAGCCTTATGGCTTCAGATGCGATGACAACTTTCCAATTCATTCCCTACACAGCACATCCTTTGCTGAGCCCATACATCGCGAAAATGTATGTGTTCGAAAGCAGCGGCAGGCTGCCTGCTGAGGATAAGAAACTGATCGTGCCGAATGCAAATTTCAAATTAACATATACCTGGAGTAACGGGATCGTGGCCCATGTGGGAGAGAAGACCTATATCCAACATGAGAATAAGTTATCATTAACCGGACTGATCGATTCGCCGGTCAACCTGGACCCGGAGGAAGATGTGCAAACCGGCACGATCATTATTGAATTCAACCCGATCGGGGCATACCGTTTTTTTCATTTTTCCTACGCCCACGTAAAAAATCAAATCGTGGAACTGTCGGACCTGATCGGACACCAGGCAGAAGATCTCGAATCCCAACTCGCAGAGGCAGGTAACCTGGATATGAAACTCCAAATCCTGCAGCATTTTCTGATTAGACAACTGGAGAAGTCTGCTTCCGACCCGATTTACGATTTTTGCATACAACGGATATCGGATTCCAAAGGACTGATCACCGTTTCAGAACTTGAGAAAAAAACCGGTTACAGCGCACGATGGCTCAATAAAAAATTTACGGAGCATCTGGGTACGGGACCCAAAAACCTTTCTGAAATTATTCGTTTCAAAGAATTTTATCAGGTCTATTCTTCCGGGCTTAAACTACAGAAATTAAAGGGCTCTATGTACGAATTCTACTACGATCAATCCCATTTTATCAGGGCCTTTAAAAGGTTTACCGGATTCATCCCGACTGATCTGCAGGGCAGCCCGAACGAGCTCGCCATCAGGCATTATACGAGCTAGTTCCGATTTGTACAATGCCAGGGAAAACCTTCTTTCTATTTTTGTTTAAAAATAAGCAAAATGGAAAAGAACGATTTTACGAGTGATATTTCTGCAAAGATCAGCGCAGACGAGGCGATCAAAAAAATCAGTCGTGTGCCGGAATGGTGGGGAGTAACATTTACCGGAAAAGCCGAAAATAAAAATGATGAATTTGTTATAAAGATGAGTGGAGATTCTTTCTTCAACTTTACCGTAGAGGAACTGATCCCCGGTAAAAAAGTCGTCTGGCTGGTGAAAGATTGCTATATGCCCTGGTACTCGGATAAAAAAGAATGGGCCAATACCCGTTTGATTTTTGATCTGAATGAACACGATGGAATAACCGATTTGAAATTCACACATGAAGGCCTTACACCCGATGTGGAATGTTATAAGGACTGTGAACCGGGTTGGACGCACTGGATCAAATCAAGTCTTTTTTCCTATTTTACGACGGGGAAAGGTGAATTCAGGCCGCCTACCAAGTGATCACGGGATTTAGTAACGGGTGGCCTGTGTTGTTCAAATTAAGTTCGTGCCCGGCGTATTATTTTTTGTTTCTTTGTCCGGCATGAATTTATAATATGTCGTCATGATGAATTTAAAAAAGATATTATTACCCGGTTTTTTATTGTTATGTCTGCAGGCAATCGTTTCAGCCCAGTCCGGAATCATAGATACAAAGTATGGAAAGATAGAAGGCTACCGTGAAGGAAATATCCGGATTTTCAAAAGTATTCCGTTTGCAGCGCCACCCGTTGGAGATCTGAGATGGAAGGCGCCTCAGCCTCCCATTGCCTGGAAAGGAGTAAAAAAATGCACGATCTTCTCTGCCAGCCCCATACAGCCGAAGCCGGAACCATTCCTGTGCTGGTCAAAAGAATTTATCGCTCCGCCAGCGCCACTCAGCGAAGATTGTCTTTATCTGAATGTCTGGACGGGTGCATCGTCGGCGACTGAAAAACGACCCGTGTTTGTCTGGATATATGGTGGTGGATTTATCTCCGGTTCCGCTGCCTGTGATATTTATGACGGCTTGGAATTTGCAAAAAAAGGAATCGTATTTGTGAGTATCAACTACCGGGTCGGAGCCCTGGGATTTATGGCGCACCCGGAACTTACCAAAGAAGGAAATGGTTCATCCGGAAATTATGGGTTGATGGACCAGGTAGCCGCGTTACAATGGGTAAAGGAAAATATCACAGCATTCGGTGGAGATCCGTCGAATGTTACGATCGGGGGACAATCCGCGGGCTCCATCAGTGTGTATGCACTGATAGCAAGTCCAGCAGCCAGGGGCCTGTTTCATAGAGCCATCGCGGAAAGTGGTGGCATTTTCGGCAGCTTTCAAATGGGCACCCTGGAGGATGGAGAAAAAACCGGTATGGCCCTGCAGCAAAAACTGCATGCTGATAATCTGAAAGCCTTGAGGAGTCTTCCGACGGATAGTTTACTATCTGCAAGCCCCGGATGGGGAGGCCTGCACTTTGCACCGGTAAAGGACGGCAGATTTCTGCCATCTGATTTTTATAAAGCATTTAGGGAAGGAAAATTTAATCAGGTGGATTTTCTGGGCGGATGGGTAACGGATGAGTTGACGATGTTCGGAATAGAAAAAATAAGCAAAGAAAAATTTATTCAAACGGTTCATGAAGAATATAGCGGTAACGCAGACAAACTGATTGCCCTGCTTCCGCATGCAGATTCCGCAGAAGCTTCAGCATCCCTGCGGGAAATTCGTCAACTTTCTTTCGCTGCTACCAGTCCTTACATTCTGTCCAGGTATAATTCCAGACCGGTTTATATCTATGAGTTTTCTCATGTGCCGGTTGACAAACCCGGCTTTCCCAATTATGGTGCATTCCATACGGCCGATGTTCCCTTTGCGCTCGGCAATTTGCATACCTGGGATCGTCCCTGGCGTCCATTGGATTATGACACAGAAAAAAACATGAGCGCATACTGGGTTCAATTTATCCGTACGGGCAACCCCAACATTACGAGCCTGCCCCGTTGGGAGTCCTATAAGACAGGTGTGACATTGGAGATAGGCGATGACCTCATTTCGCAGAAAAAAAATTTATACGGAGAACTGCTGGAAGCTATGACCGCTGAATAGCTAACTCAAATTCCTTTCAGAGAAAAATAATCGAAATTTTTATTTGACTATAGTCTTCAAATATTCAGTAACAAGCCCCTGGGCTGTTCGCTCCTGTTCATCATCATTGTCCAGTATACTTGCCGGAACAATGGACGTCATACGTTCAAATTCGTCATCTTCACTTCCCAAGGTAAGATTTAAGAAACCTGAACCGGGGTTTATATCATTATCATGGATAAAGTAATAAATGAAAAACTCCATGTCGCCGTATTTGACCATCGTATTCCTGGGTGCCGTTTCCATATTGATTTTATTATAGTATTCGAAACAGAATAGCCAAGACAAAGTTATAAAAATGTTGATATTGTCGGTCTCGGGATCAGTGAAGCCAACCGGCCACTCTCAAAAAAAATCGAGCAGTATTTTGGACCTGGAACGGCCTGACGTAAATAAATACGAAATATCGTCAGTCAAATGATCACAATTATACTCAGTCCCTTGACTTTCAAAATAATAAAGATTGGCATATCCTTAGCAGAATATGAGGGCTTTCAGTGTCCGCATAAAAGTAATTCAATAAAAAAAACGCAATCCAATATGTCAACTCCCAGCTCAGTCACCCACGTAATCCATCTAAGCGTAGATGTTTCGAGTGATTATGAACATTTCACAAATAGGTTAGAAGCAATATTGGGCAGGCTCGACTTTGCAATATTGAGTCAGGTTATGGAAAAACCTGATTTTGTAAAAAATGCCATCATTCATCAGATGCAGGGAGCGACTGAGTTAATTCTTTTTAATCAGTACGATCATGGAAACATGCTGAATATTTGGGGCAAACCACGAAAAGCAAAGCAATACCTGATTGGAAATCCATATACAGCTTCCACTATGACCCGGTTCGATATCAGGGCCGGTCTTTACGCTCCACTGCGCGTTTTGGTTTTTGAAAAAGACGATAAGAAAGCTCAAATCGAATATGACCTGCCATCTTCTTTGTTTGGACAGTTCGGAATTCCGGAAGTGACCAACGTAGGAATCAGCCTTGACCAAAAAATGGAACACTTAATTAAAGCAGCGGATGCGAAATGAAAAAAACGTTTGCTAAGATAAGTGGCGGTATCAGATAGAAAAACTTTATTTAGAAAAAAAAATTTCGACAATTTTGAAAGCGATACGCATTCATTATCATGGCGATTCAAGTGTTCTTATTTATGAAGACGCTCCGGTACCGTCTATTCTCCCGGATGAAGTTCTCATCAAAGTGCATTCAGCAGGTGTCAACCCTGTAGATTGGAAAATCAGAATGGGATATGGTGATTATCGTAACGCTTATAACTTTCCCCTCATCCTTGGCTGGGACGTAGCCGGAACGGTAGAAAGTGTGGGTCCCCTGTAGCCGTTTGACGCCACTTCATTTACCTTTATATCCTGATGTTCCTTAGATTCCTCGTATCACAGCATGATTACCCAGGACGATATCATATATTTTATTATGACTGATCGCTTCTTCGACGGCGATCCCAATAATAATTTGAATATTGATAAAACCAATCCCCAGCTGCGGCATGGTGGTGATCTCAGCGGAATACAGTCGAAATTCGCCTATTTGCAAAACCTCGGCATCAGCACCATCTGGATCACGCCGGTATATTTAAATATCAGTGGTATTGCTGGTTCCCAACCTTATCATGGTTACTGGCCGAAGGACTTTGAGTTCATCGATGATCATCTCTATACAGGCGGAGCCCATCCTGCAGGAGATAAAAAATATCTGAAAGATTTTGTGGATGCGTGTCATGTCGCAAATTTCAAAGTGGTTCTTGACGTCGTTGTCAATCATACCGGATATGATAATGGCAACCCGATATTTCCGTTGGACTGGTACCGGAATGATCCTAAAGACCCTGACTTCAGCGGTCTGCCCAAACTGGATCTCGCCAATTCAACGGTGGTTGATCATTTCATCAACAATCTGATGGACTGGATCGAAACCTCGGGCATCGACGGTCTGCGGATGGACATGGCCCGGAACATCGGTGGTTACACAAACCAGCCCGGTCAGAATGTAAAGGACCCCGATTTCAATAAATTCTGGTATTTCTATAAGAGTATCGTGAAGGGAAAATTTCCGCAAATATTTATTGTGGGCGAAGTATTTGATTCTGAATTTACGCACATCGATGACAACGCGACTTTTCAGAATCAAAGCGACCTCAATTCGATTTTTGATTTCCCGCTTCGTGAAAGAATAAAAAATGTAATCATCTACGACCGGCCGTTCACCGACATCGCCAGGCCCAGACTGAATGATAATGAAACCAGCGGTATCCTCGACCTCGATGATCCTTCCGGCGGCGGTTATTATACCAATGCAAACCGTTTAGTGACACTGCTCGATAACCACGACCTGGACCGGCGCATCATGAGTGAGATCCGTACAAGATTTACCGGTGATCAAAATAAGGGCTTCGCCTTTCAGGTGGCAGCGATGATGTATGCATTTCTTTTGACGGTCCGCGGCATTCCGCAGATTTATTACGGCTCGGAGACCGGTCTCGAGGGGTACAAAAATTTCGGCGGCGGAAACAATGACTATGATCTGCGCCGTGACTTTCCCTGGCAACTGATCGGCGCAAACAATGACGTGTCAGTAAACTTCGCAGATGAATCTGGACTGTTCCAGACGATCAAAAAATTGATTTCATTCCGGAGGAACAGCGACGCGTTGAAATACGGTGTCGTGATCACTCTCTGGGTTGACAGTTTTGTATATGCCTTCCTCCGATACTTCCGTGATGAAGTAGTGATTGTGGTTTTCAACAATGGTTATCAGCCAATGCCATCTCCTCTGCAAATCCCGATCGGGAAGTCGTCATCAACAGACCTCCAGCCGCTGCCTGACAGAATCATTGTATTACTGTCCAATAAAAAGCTGGTGAACTTATTCGACTCAACAGAAAGTGTCGGACTTCAGAACGGTTTCTTCGCAGTGACTGTTAATGGTAAATCGTTCAAAATATTTTCCACCTGAAATATTCAATTAAATTACCCGCCATTCAATACTTTACTCCTATTGGCTAACGGATCCTGTTTTACCTTGGTGGCATTTCATTCGGAATTCTTGTATATTTTGTCGTTTTCCCGAATACAGTTAATGCAGTATAATCCCGGACCTTCAGAACATTTGACCCATGTAATTTTATAATTGAATTATATTTTTTCCCGCTTTTATAGTCGTAAAAAGTGCCGCCGGTGTATACACCATGGTCGTAGTCAAAGTTGTTCAGGATAACAAGATTTTTAAGGTTCCTTCTACGTAAACTTTCATTAGAATTATTTACATCTTTTTTGGGAGTGGTTCCATCCGCCTCGTACAGAAACTGTCCCCATACCTGTCTGCCGAAATATTGGGGACCGGCCTTGTAAATTTCAATTTTTACATTGCTGTCTTCACTTAACCATATACCGACAATATTCAATCCGGGAATTCTGCCGAGGATCTGCCGCGAGTTATTGATGGCTTTATTGGCATCCAGGCTGTCAACAATAATCACTTCTGTTTTTTTGCCGGCATAGATGATACTGCCTTTTACATCCGGCAAATACCCCACACCATTGACCGTCTTAATTCCGGTAACAATTACCGGATTCAGCATTTTGGAAGTGTCAGTTACCTGTGCCCTGACACCTGTATAAACCAGCAAGGACATCAGAACACACATCAACCCGCTCCTTCGCATTTTTGTAAGTTTGAATGCGAAAATCCCCTCATTTACTGGATACCCGTTGCTAGATCGGGAAAAAAATAATCGAAATGCGGAAAAACCCCGGCGCCTTCATCGTATACTAATAATAATTAGTCCTTCGATTCTTTTATAAATGTCCCGTTGGAGTCAAAAATTACGTCTTTGCCTTCTATTTCTGCTTCGTAGGTTAAAATGCCGATTCATGTTTT
>Ga0206913_1127_pt1 | contig 15725 bp, 11 predicted proteins | sample Alteio_BWOrgHeat_72_FD_152942 | JGI IMG/M metagenome (GOLD analysis project Ga0206913, IMG submission 152942) | Enriched cells from forest soil in Barre Woods Harvard Forest LTER site, Petersham, Massachusetts, United States -... | ecosystem: Environmental > Terrestrial > Soil > Temperate forest >... | reverse complement strand
GAATGCTTCAAGTGCTGTCGCGTCACGAAGGCCAGCACGGTTCTTGAGTATAAATGTGCCTTTGTAACAGTACGGGTCATCGAAGACCTCGTACCCCGCCAATGCCTCAGTTACCCTTGCCGGACAAATAAGCCCGCAAGACTTCGGCGCGCCTTTGCGCTGGGGTGAGTTTCTTCTGCTTCAAAGCAGCTATTCGTCTTTTAGAGGCTCGCGGCAGCTTCAATCCTTCGACGGCCGTAATGGCGGCAAATGTCTTATCACCAAGGATACTAGCCTTGGTCTCGTTCCGCGTTTTTTTGGGCTTCTCAACCATACCTAAATGTACCATAGACCGTTGAAAAAATCTATAAGATTGGTGGTAGGAAAAGCGCATTATTCTAATCAAGCCACGTGTCTCGCCGTTGCAGGCCATGGGGTATCGATATAGGCACTAAACGGCGGGCTCGGCGACTGGTCGATCATTAGCTTTAGGTAAACATATCGATTCGGCAGCGAGAGAAGGTCCTGGACCCCGAATTTCGGCGGGAATTCCTTCGCCAAAATGATCGCATCCTCCGGCCCAACACGAAATGAAATCAGGGTTCCGGCATTGCCAAGTACGGCCGAACGTATTTCCGGCTCCAGTTAATGGAGGTGCTGGTTTGCGAGCGTCATGCCCACCCCATATTTGCGCAGTTCGGCAGCATATTGGCCGACGGCGACGGCGCCGGGACGACCGGACAACTCGTCGTCGATCTCGCGGTATCACTTGCTCATGTCGACGGCGGAGCGGACGTCGAAGATACTAATGTTCGTCTTAAGGCTAGCGCGGAGCCGCGTATATCGCGGGTGGACACTTAGCACTCAAAAATGACTTGCGAGTTTGGCCCGAAAAGAAAAAGCCCTCCGAAGAGGGCCAGTTCTCACTGCTTTTGAGGGCAAGTGCGGGCGCTGTGTCCTTCTTGTCCGCACGTTCCGCATTTGATCGGCTTCTTTGTGTTGCCGACAAAAAGCCCAGCCAACTCAGCATCTATCTCGTCCCGCTTGTTGAGAAGTTCACGGGCTCGGTTAGTATCAATATCCATGAGAGCCTCCTTTCGAGAGGGTTCCAATTATTCACATACAAGAGCGGCTGTCACCGAACGGCATGAGGAGCTATGGGTGGCTCATACCGTGTCGGACATCCGGCACGTTTGAGCTGTCTTTGAAGACATCAGGCCGCAAATAGGTTCCCGTGCGGCACAAACTCTGTCTGCTGTCCGACAATAGTCACTGCAATGAGTCGGGCTTTTTATGGCTTCGAGATATCGAACGGCGTGCCGGTGCGCGTCCACGGTTCGGTAAGAAGGTCGTACATGATCGGTGGGATCGTCCAGTTGATACCAAACTCCTGCTTGGTCTTGAACAGGAAGCGCTCCTTGTGCTTGCTGTTGGTGATTTTATCGAGGAGCGCGATGAGGTTGCGCTTGTGGGTCTCGTTCGTGGTGATGATGAGGATTAGCAGAGTCGGCACGCCCCAGTGATCCTTGTAGGTACGGGCTTCCAAAAGGTCGAGGATGACCTCGAACGTCTTCGTCCAGGTCTTCTTCTTATGTGTCGTGCTCTCCATGCTCTCAGTGTTGCGATCAACTTCGACCCAGAAAAAGCGATAAGAGCCGTTGAGATACCTTAGCCCGAAGAGCGCATCGGGAATGAGACGTCCGTCACCGTTCTGTATCTCAAGGGAGCTACAGAGCCGCGCGAGAATATCGTCTACATGGATGTAAGTGAGACCAAGACCGCGACCAGCGATCTCGAAGGAAGCTCCGACGCAGGCGTTCATGAACTGATGTACGAAATGGTCGGTGCGAATTATCAAGCGCCTGCCCTTCTGGAGCATTAGGGCCTTCGCAGCTTTGGAGAGGTCGTAAATGAGATGCTGATATCGGGCCTTGAATGAGCGGAACTGCTCAGGTGGGCGCGCGAGCCATTGTGGCCCGGTGAGTGATCCGTTGTAGAGGAGCGTCAAGCGGCACTGGAATGCTTGCCAGCTTGTTGTGTGAGGCTTGGCGAACTCGAACAGGTATGGCGAAGGCAGCGGACCATGCCTGCGCGCTCCATCGAACACGGCATCATCGCCAGCATGAATGTCGATGCTGTTGGCCACCGGTTGCGGCTCGGCAAATCGGTTGCGTCGTTCGAGAGCGTCCCTGTGCATAGTAGGCGTATAGCGGGGACGGACTAATTTGTAATCGGTCGCCATGGCGCGCGATGCGCTACATGGTTCCCATGCGCGGCCTTGAACAACGGACTACCAATCTTTGGCGGTGCCTGTACCTGGGTCGTCGGTGGATTTCCAGTTTACGTCGTCATTGCCCGCCGGGCCTTTACCGTCCATCGTGAAACCGTCGCCGGGAATATCCCTCGGCAAGCTTACGCGAATCCGGTTGAGCGTCCGCATCTCGTCGTATTCTTCCTGGGAGAGCTGCGGCTGGCGCTCCATCTCGCCATACGGGACCGGGATGCTTACCGCCTGGGGCGTGACGTTTCTGATGTGCGCGGCGAAGGAAAGACGCGGCTGGCTAATGATGAATTCCGGCGTGGTGCGCAAGTCGGACGCAAGCTGCCGAGCATCACTCATAGAAACACCGGAGGCCATCTTGATAGCGGTGTTCGCAGCAAGAGAAGACTTGAGCGAAGAGGTAGCTTGGTCGAGAAACTGGTGCGCGAAGATGCAACCAAGCTTGTACTTCCGTGCCTCCGTAAGAAGGTCGTCCATGTTGCTGTCGAAGTACGCCGCCGCCTCGTCCACGATAAGGAACGCAGGTTTGCGGTCCTTTTCGGGTATTGCGGCGCGCTCAAGCACGGCTTGTAGCACGAGGGATATGAAAATGCGGCCGAAGTGAGCGGAGGAACCCTTGAGGAAGTCCTTAGCCGTGTCTACCAGGATGATTGAGCCGCTGTTGATCTCGGCGAAAAGGTCAATCTTGGTGCGCTCAGACGTGAACAGCCGGGCAAGCGTCGGGTTCTCAAGAATGGCGTTGAGGCGATAGCGAATTTGCTCCTTGGTTTGTGCGAAGGTCTTGCTCTTGAAATCCCGCTCAAAGAAGTTTTTCTGGATGGGCGGCAGGCTGTCTATCGCCTTCTGATACGGCTTCTCGTCGTCCATGAGATTTATCATGTCGAGGATCGTGGCGTTGCGGCCCATCGTCTCCGGCATGGAGAGGAGCAATCGCGCAACAAAGCGGAAGAACACGCCCTGCTTTGCGGTGAGGTCTGCTCCAAGCAATCCGTTGAAGAGATAATCGAAGGTCTGAATCACGCCCGCTGTGACTTGTTCCTTCACCTCCTCGTCGTACTTCCCAATCCTTGCTCGGTTCACGTCGAAGATATTGAGCGCGGGAGGATACTTGGTATCGCGCGGCGTGATGAGCCGGAGCTTGCCCGCGAGTTTGTCATTGAAGAGCGCCAGGCGGGATATTTTGCTGATGAGGTCGGTCTGACTGTCCACGATGATAAGGGCCGGTGGGTCGTCAGCATTGAGGTCGTGCAAGATGAGATGTTGCAATAGCTGCGTCTTGCCGGCTCCCGACCCGCCGATAACGTGCATGTGGCTAAAGCGGTCTTCATAGGTCAGTTTCAACGGAATCGGCTGGTTGAGGTATTTGAGGAATGGTGTACCCGCGAGATAGGTTTCAGCTAACTCTTCTATCGGTTCATTCTTGAGGTCCATCGCGTGCTTTAGTGGCCGGGTGATCGGCGTGTGGGGCACATGGTTCGATGCGCGGCATAAGTTCTCGTACATCGTGTCGCGCATTTCTGCGAACAAGCCGAGGGTTTGATTCTTGTCGCTTCCTACAATGTTGTAGATCCGGTCGATCAGGAGCCGGGGTTCATTCAAGGTATTGAGGATCGGCATGGAGAATGGTGAGGGCGATTCAGTCTGCGGAAGCCCCCACGTCAGAATTTCAAAGATACCGGCTAACCCTTCCTCGAACTCCGCTATCACGCGGTCTTCGTGGGCATGGAAATACTCCTTAGCGTGCAAGAAGCGGGTGAGGTCCACCTGCTCCTTGAGGGAGAGATGCACCACGTCCCATTTGATTTCGGGAAACTCGAAGATTGGTTTCTCGAGACGCGCAAGGATACTCATCGTCCCGGCAATGACGGTGAGAACATCGCCGCCGTACATTGCGGAATACTTTGCGTAAGTATCAATCCCAACTTGGTACAGCGCCTTCTCGTCAGAGAAGCGCGATGCACGGTGAAGCTGCTCTACCCTGCCGTAGAGTTCCCGCAGCTCTTCTAAGTCCCGTGCTTTTTCATCCGTGAAGCGTCGGAAGAACGGCGTGAAGACGGAATCAGCCGGCGGCGGTTTGCTCATTGATCTCTACGACATCAACCCGACCGTCGAATGATTGAGCGACACTAAGATAGCCCACTAGGTTCTGGCACGCCTCCCGTACTGTCTTTTCAGCTTCGAGAAGTTCGGCAAGGTCTTTGCATTCGATATGCACGCCTTCTTTCAGGCTCAGGATGGTGATGTTGAGTTTCATCCTGGCCATGGCCACGGAGACGAAGCCGCCTAGAATTTTGCCATCCGCCAGCTTGTTGCCGGCATCTTCCAGGTGCTTTTGCGCGTCGGCGCTGTTGTAGATGACTTCGCCGCCGAGATTGTACTTGTTGATAGTTTCGCGTTCTTTCTCGGTATATTCAGCTCGCATGTCGAGCATGAAGATGATCTTGCCGCCCATGATGCCGCCCTTACGCTGCGACCGCGTGATCTTGATTTGCATGGTGGCTATACCCGATTAGACATGCGGGTTTTATGCTTCATAGCGAAGATTCCGCCGCCGATAACCACGGCCGCAAGAAGGAACCAGTACCAGTAGGTGATGACGGTGCCGATACCAAGGGCAATGACGAACAGCACAAACAATCCGATTAACGCCCCTTTGATTACGCCTGCTTCCGGCATGACAAACCCCCGCTTGTTGCAGGGAAATTGGATTCCCTATTCGAGACAGAGTCAACATCGCTCTCGGGTACTGTCAATCGAGGCACTTTTGGATGAAGTCGGTATAGCCGTTGGTGCCCGGCGCGATGCCGGTACACCGAGCTAAAGTCTCTGCATCGTCAGCCGTGCAATGGCTTGCCTGTTTGGTAGGCATGAGGAGGAGTTGGTTCGAAGGATCCGCGGGAGCCGGTCAAGGACAATCACACCGGCAATCAATCTGTTCTGCCTGATGAGCGACGTGTGATGCGGTGCAGCGTAAAAGTCACAATCGGGACGCGTTGAGCAGGATCAAGTTTGAGACTTTCTTCGTCAGCGTGGTTCTCGCGCGCGAACATAATTCATCCGCGCAAGAAGATTCAGAAAATGTTTTTGCAACGTTGAACATGCCGACCTTGCGACGCGAAGGAAGGCTGATTTGCTCGATTAGATCGCTGGCGTCGACGATAAGGAACTTGTCGGGCAAAAGTTCGAGTACGGTCTGCTATGTGTGCCGACAATGAGTCCATTCATGGACTGGGACAGATAGAAATCGCGACTTGCAAGGGTGCCGACGCTAGCCCCGAAACAAGGTAGGAGGCCTATTAAATAGTAGCATCCGTCGCGTGTCCGACAGGACGCGCGCGAGAATAGTGCCGCACCGGGTCCGTCGTGGGTCGCGCGAGCGCCCCGACTTCCCTTCTCTTTGGCCGTAGCAATGTCCGATAGGACTTGCGAGGCCCCTGCTCTCCGACTGTGGAGGAGAGAAAGAGAAGGGAAGTCGGGGCGCAAACCACGCGGACCTGTGGTGCAAAAGCGTTGTAATTGTTATGTGAATCCCGTTATGCGGGTACGCCAGCGCGTACATGCAGGACATGGAGGCCTATCCATAGGTCTATGCGGTGGAGACCAAAGAAAAAAGCGGGCATCGTTGCCGAGCCCGCCTGAGTTTAGCTCCCTTGTAAGGGGGCCGTGCGTTTGTCTCTTTCAGCGATGCGTGACTGCATCCAATCCATGACTTCCTGCTCTAGCCATCCGACCCGAGACGGCCCTAAAACGACCCTCGCGGGGAATTTCTTGGCGGCTTCGAGCCGGGCGATGTGAGCAGGCGAGTAGAGTACTAGAGCAGTGACTTGCTTCTTAGACAAAAACTTCATCGCGAACTCCCAAATGGGAGGCTCGCGAGCCCCGTGATTAGTCCTCGGGACAACGGGACCGTATCAGGTATTGAGCAAGGTTGATAGCCAGGTCTCATATCTGCTCAAGGCTTCTCGCTTCTCCTCCAAGCGGTCGTATCGATCGTAGATTGCGTCCAGTAGACAGCGTTTTGTGACGGTAAACTTTCGAGCGAACCACAAGTTACCCATCACGGCGGGAGCGAATCAGGTCTTGAAAAGCTTTTGTAAGTAGGCTTCCCACCTCTTTACGGCTGCCCGCATCTCCGGCAGGTAGTCGTACTGGTTGTAAGTCTCTTCCTCGCCAGAGTTCTCGCCGGAAATGTGATTGATGTACTTTTCCGATACGGCCTTTGCTACACCCAACTTGGCCCAGTTGGTCTTGAGGGTGCGGCGTAGATCGTGAAGCGTCCAGCCATACACGCCGCTCGCCTCGTCGAGCCTCTTCTTCGCCTTAGAGAAGCCGCCGTAGGTAAGGTGGTGAAGATACGGTCGGGCCATCTTGGGGAACGGAAAAGTATGGTCCCGGTGGTTCTTCGTATATTCGCCAGGCAATGTGATGGTGTCTTCGCCTATCATGTTATGCGAGATGTTTGAGGTTTCGGTCATCCGCTGACCGCAAAGGATCAAGAGGCGAACTATGCGGCCGAACGGATCATCGGGGCAGGAGTTCCAAACTTTCACCAGCTCTGCATCGGTTAAAACCCGCTTGCGTTTCTTTGAGCCGGGCGGGGGTTTCATGCGCTCCAAAGGGTTCTTGTCGAGATAGTGTTTGCGGAAGGCCCACCGGATGAAGATGCGTAGATAGACAAAAGCGTGGTGATATTCCGAACGCCGTCCTTTGAGCCGATCTAGGGCCGTCTGAAAGTCATTCGGGGATAGTGCCTCTATGAGGGTGTCCCCGAATTTGAAGTGGCCTTCCAGGTGGCGCTTGTAGCTCTTGAGCGTCGTTTTGCGGCGGTTGGCCTTAACCTCGGCCAGATATTCGGCTAGGGCGGCTTTCCAGCGCTTTGAGACGGGTTGGGTCTTGCCAAGGGTATATTCAGCCAAGAGCTGTTTAGCGCTTGTCCGGGCGTCTTGGAGTTTAATGATCCCGACGCGCCCGATAGTTTTTCGGGTGCGGCGCGGGCCATGGGTGAGGACGTAGGACTTTACGCCGTTTGCCGTAACCCTGACGCCGAACCCTTTGAGCGTGTCATCGTAGTAGACTGTGGCGCCTTTCTCGGGTTTATCGAGGGCGCGGATGCCGATGTCGGTTAGGTTCATGCCGCTCTCCGTGTCTCATCTATGTCTCGCCCACGCATGGCGCTGGGGTGCAGATAAGTGTTCTCTATGAGAACTCGACGGTAGGAAAACTCAACAAAATCATAGCGACCGGGTCAGCATGGTCAGCCTGAGAAGGGTGAATTTGTGATTATGATTCCCCTGCTCTACCGCTGAGCTACGGTGCCAAAACCCGGCCTTCCGGTCCGGGCGGGGGATGTAAGGGGCGGCTCCTCTGGCTGTCAAGACAAGGCGGAAACGCTGGGAAAATGAGGTTCAGCGCTGGTGCGGACGCCACTCTGTCACAGCTCATTCCGCCGCAATTTGAGCGGGCTCCGCCTTGGCGATCCAGCCGCCGCCCAGCACCCTTCCGTGCCCTACGCTGTCGCTAGCACTATAAAAGACGCAGGCCTGGCCGGGCGCGATGGCGTCTTCGGGGGCGGCCAGTTCCACCCGCGCCCCGCCATCGGCCAAGGGCGTTACCCGCGCCGCCACCGGCGGGCGCATGGAGCGTACCTTGACCGCGCAATTGAAGGGCGCGGTTTGCGGGGCCAGCCAGTTTATCTCTTTCAGCAGCGCGGCCGAGGAGGCCAGCGCGGCGCGCGGCCCCACCACCACCCGGGCGCGGGCCGCATCCAGCTTCAAAACGAACAGCGGCTCTTCCTTGCCGGACAACCCTAAGCCTTTCCTCTGTCCCACCGTGAAATGGACGATGCCGTCATGCCGGCCCAGCACCGTGCCGGCGGTGTCCACAATCTCGCCGGGACGCGCCGCATCGGGGCGCAGTTTTTCCACAATGCCGGTGTAGCGGCCCTCGGGCACGAAACAGATATCCTGGCTGTCGGGCTTGGCGGCGGTGATCAGGCCCAGCTCGGCGGCGATGGCGCGCACCTCGCTTTTTTCCATCTCGCCCAGCGGGAAGCGCAGATACTCAAGCTGCGCCTGGGTGGTGGCGAACAGAAAATAACTCTGGTCGCGGGCGCTGTCGGCGGCGGCATGGAGTTCGGCGCCGTTCGGGCCTTCGACCCGGCGCACATAATGGCCGGTGGCCATGGCGCCGGCGCCCAGCTCGCGCGCGGTGTCCAGCAAATCGGCGAATTTGACCTTCTGATTGCAGCGCACGCAGGGAATGGGGGTTTCGCCCCTTGCGTAAGTCGCGGCGAAATCCTCGATCACCGCCTTCTTGAAGCGGCTTTCGTAATCCAGCACATAATGGGGAATGCCGAGTGTCTCGGCGACGCGCTTGGCGTCATAGATATCCTGGCCGGCGCAGCAGGCGCCTTTCTTCTGTACCGTGCCGGGGTAAAGCTGCAGCGTCACGCCCACGACATCGTAGCCCTGGCGCTTCAGCAAAGCGGCGGTGACGGAGGAATCCACGCCCCCTGACATCGCCGCAACGACACGGATTTTGGAATTGGTGCTCATGGCGCGGTGCTATAGGCGTCAGGCCCAAAAACCGCAACAAAAAGCTGTTTAGCCGCCGGAACTGACCGGCAAATAATTCAGCAGCGACAGCTTGTTAAGGGTCGAGGTGACCTGCAGCGCCGCCTGCAGCGCGGTCTGGTTCAGTGACAATTGGGTCGCCGCCTGGGCCATGTTGGTATCCTGGATATTCGAGATGAAGCCTGAATATTGCGTGTGCATGGCGGTCTGCTGGGTCGCGGCGTCCTGCAGCCGGTTATAGACATAGCCGTTGCTGGCGCTGGCGCTGTTGATGCCCTGCGCCATGGTTTGGGTGGAGGCGATGGCGCCGGTCAGGAATGTGTTCTGGGCGCCGGTGAGATTGGGGGTGCCGCTGAAATTGCCGGTGCCGCCGGCATCGAAGCTGGCGATATCCTTCAGCGACTGCATCAGCTGGGTGCCGACATCCGAGGCGGTGATGCCATAGGTGACGGTTTCGCCATCGGCGACCTGCACCGATTTCTTGATGTCGCCATTGTCGAAGGCGTTCGCGACCGAACCCAGGCCCACCAGTTGGGCCAGCGAGGTGACGGTGACCGGCGCGGTGTCGGTCTTGCCGCCGCTATAAATATAGTCGCCATTGGCGTCCTTGGAATTGAGGATCGCGGTGGCCTGGTCAAAGATGTTCTGCACCTGGCCCATCAGGGTGGTGCCGTCATTGTTGGCCACGGCGCTGGACACGGCCTTCTGCAACTGGCTGGCCAGATCCGAGAGGCTGGAAAGCTGGGTGTCCTGCATGTCGGTCTGGGTGGTGGCCAGCGCGGTGGCGGTCTGGTAGGCGCTGTTGCGCGCATTGGCTGAGATAGTGGCGGTGAGAATCTGCGCCTGGTCGCCGAAGCCGGCATAGGTGGTGGCGTTCTTGCCGCTGGCGATCTGGGTCTGGGTGGTGTTCAGCGCATTGGCGGCGCCGTTGATCTGGCTGAGGAAATATTGCGACTGCTGGCTGGTCGCGACGCGGTCAATGCTCATCTAGCCGCCTCCTATTGAATCTGCAAAAGCGTGTTGTAGAGCTGGTCCACCACCGTCAGGATGCGGGCGCCCGCGCTATAGGCCTGCTGGAAGCTCGACAGGTTGGTCAGTTCTTCATCCAGATTGACGCCGGAATTGGAGGTCATGCGCGACTGCGCTTCCTGCAGCCGGTCGTCCTGGGTGGTCTGGTTGGCGGTCACCGCATTCGATTGGGTGGAGACGTTCTGGTAGAAGGTCGCCGCATAATCGGACAGCGAAGAGGTCTGGGCCGCAATGCCGCCCGCCGCCTTGAAGCTCTGGTTCGAGGTGATGGCATTCTGCAGCGCGATGGCGCCCGAGGAATCGCCCGCCAGCACCACGCTGTCGCCGGCCACCGTGGCGGCGGTGATGCCGGGCGCGGCGAAGCCGATGCGCTGGGGATTGCCCGCCACCGCCGGCGTCACTGAGAAACCCGTCGCCTGGTTGGCAAGATTGTTGGCGCCGATGCCAAACATGGCGGTGAAACTGAGGCCGGTGCCGCCGCGCTGGGTGGTGTCGTTGGTGACATTGAGCTGGTAGCCGGGATAGAGCGCCGAATTGGCGTTGGTGATGGAGCCGTCGCTGTTCAGGGCGAAGACCGTCGCCCCGCCCATCGCGGTGTTGAGGGCGCTCACCATATCGGCGATGGTCATGCCGGCCGTCGTGGTGACGCTGACCTGCTTTACGATATCGCCGTCCGGACCCTTGAGCGACATGTTGATGACGCCGCCCGCCGGAAAACCGCCGACGTCGGAGCCCGAAAGGCCGGTGGCCAGGAGCGAGGGCGCCTGGGACTGGAAGAGATCGTTGAGGCCGAAAAACTGCGAGAAGCCGGCGCCGCCGCGCAGAGATGGCGTCGTGGCGTCATCGTGCACCACCACGCCATTGCTGCCGGTGGCGGCGATGGAAAGCTGGCCATTGACAAAGCTGGCGCTGCCTTTGGCGCCCAGCGCGGTATTGAGCGCGGTGGTGAAGCTGCCCACCGTGGCGCCGAGACTGGCCGGAGCGCCGCCATCGACCGACAAGGTGCCGGCGCCGAAATCCACATCGATGCGCGAGACCAGATTGCCGCTGGAATCACTCACCGCGATGGTGGTCTTGCCGGTAAAATTGAGTGCATCGCCGGACAAGAGGCCGGTGTCGCGCCCCGTCAAGGACGTCGGCGGCGGATAGGCGGCATTGGCGTTGGACTGGGCGTTGAAGGTGGTGGCAATGCCTTGCGCCAGATTGCCCAGCGATTGCCCCAGGCCCCCCAGCGTCTGGTCGCGCATGTCGATCAGGCCCTTGAGGGAGCCCGAACTCAGATGCGAATCCAGCGGCGTGGCCTGGCCGATCAACTGGCCGGATTGGGGATTGGTGTCCTGGATCTGGATATTGCCATAGCTGCCATTGGTGGCGCCGCCGGAATAGCTCAGGGTCGCATAGGTGTTGCTGACCAGATTGACGCCATCAGTGGTGGCGACGGTGACGCTGCCGTTCGCTTGCGTGGTGGCGCGGACGCCCATGGTCTGGGACAGGCTGTTCAGCGCCACATCACGCTGGTCAGCCAGGGCCGAGGCGGTATCGCCGTTGGCGGACGCCGTCTTGATCTGCTGGTTGAGATTGAAAATCTGCTGGATCAGCGAATTGGTCGAGGAAATGGAACTGACCACCTGGCTGTCGATCTGGCCCTGCAGCGAGGTAATAGCGCTGGAGGCATTGCTCACAGTGGAGGCCAGGCCGGTCAGCGCATTGACGACGCCGGTATAGCTGGCCGAGGAGGTCGGCGCCTGAGAGGCGGTGGCAAAGGCGGATGACAGATTGGTCAGGCCGGTGGCCAGCGACTGGTTGTCGCCCGGACCGCCCAGAAGGCCGTTGAGCTGGCTGAACAGGCCCGCCTGGACGTCATATTGTGAAGCGGTGCCGCTGGCGGAAAGATTTTCCTGTTGCAGGAACTGGTCCACCACGCGCTGGACGCTGGCAATGTCCACGCCCATCAACTGGCCGCCCGCCGACAGAGTCTGCTCATTCACCACCCGGCGCGCATAGCCCGGCGTGTTGATATTGGCGACGTTATTGGACACCACGCTCAGCGCGGCGCTGTTGGTCTTCAGGGCGCTGAGGGCGCTGCCGGCGATTCCGTTCAGGCTCACGGCGAATCCAAAATGCTTTGTTGCCGAATAACGATGTCGCAAGCCTCATGCCATGCGGGAGAGCTTCAGATATGCCCGGAATTGAAGGCTTTTCTGCCTTTCCCGAACACTGTGCGGGCGGCAGAGTTTGCCGGGCGGAGCAGTTCTTGCCCTGCCTTTTGGGGACCCGACATGGCCCGTGGCACGGAAAAGCGTGGAAATGTGCGGTGAATTTTCTGGTCCGGCCCTTGCTACAGCTTTGCGTGGATCATTGTCGGATTTGTTTTACGCGCCATGGCATCGCTTCAGACCAACGCTGTTCTTTCCAGTCCCAGCGCCGCCAACGCGGCGATAAAGTCCAGCCTGCCGCCGGCCGGCAGCGACGACTTCGCTGCTCTGTTGAGCGGCGCCGCCGCGCCGGACAAAAGCCAGGCCCAGCCGAAAGCACAGGCCAAACCGCAAGCGTCGAACACAGACGCGGCGCCCGCCCCCCGGCACAGCGTCCAGACAAACAGCGGGGCTAGCAGCAAGACCGACGGCAAGACGGACTCCAAGGTGGGCCGCAAAAGCGCCGCCAAACCGGACGATGCCGCAAACGCCAAACCCGACAGCACCAAACCCGAGACCGCCGGGATCGCGGTCCAGGCGCAGCAAGCCGCCGATGGGACGGATGCGGATGCGGATTCAGATGCGACCGGCAAGAGCGCCGGCACGGACACACAGACAGCCGTAAATCAGAACACAGCCGTAAATCAAAACAGTGTCGACGCAGCGGCCCAGACCATCGCGCAAGTCCCTCAGCCGCAACAGCCGGCAGCGCAACAGGACGCGCAGGCCCAGCCGATGATGGCCGCCGCCACACTTGCCGCCACCACGCGGGCCGCCACCACACCGGCCACCACCACACGGGCCGCGACCACACCGGCCGCCATCATACCGTCCGCCTCCACGCCAGCCGCCACCACGCTGGCCGCCATCATACCGGTCGCCCCGCAGGCAAACGCCCCCGTGGCAACCGCGAACGACAACAACAATGTCGCCCCCGCCAAGGACAGCAATCCCCAGACAAGCGCGCAAGTCCCCCCGGCCCAGCCGCCTCAGCCGGCACAGCCGCAACAGGATGCCTCCGCGCAAATCCAGCAGATGCTGGCCGCAGCCACACCGGCGATGCAGACCAACGCCCCGGCCGTGCCGGCCAACGCCGCGGCGTTGCCATCCGCGAATGACAACAACAATGTCGCCGGCATCGTCCCTGCCGCCCAATCTGGCCGCCCCCAGGCGCCGCGCCCGCCTGCAGCGCCCGCAAACAACGACGCCGCCGCTCCGGCTGCCGGCAAGACAGAGTCTGTTGCCCAAAGCGACACCCAGAAGACCGGCATCACCGCCGACACGTCCGGGGTTCAGAACAATCCGCCATCGGCCAGCCATCAGGACGGCAAAACCCAGACCGCCGAGGTCAAAACCGATACGGCGCAGCAGCCGCAGGTGAGCCAGGCGGCACCGCCGCCGCCCCAGGCCACGCCCCAACCCGCGCCGCAGCCCGGCGGCCTCGCCGCCACTGTTGCGGGGGTCGGCGCCTTCGCGCCCGCACCCGCACCGGATGTTGCGGCCGGTCCCGCTCTCGCCGCCAGCATCCATGTCGGCCCCCAGGGACCCACGCCCAATGTGAACAGCCTGGCGGTGGAAATCGCCGCCCGCTCGCAAAGCGGCGCCAAGGAATTTCAGATTCGCCTCGATCCGCCCGAACTGGGCCATGTCGAAGTGCGTCTTTCGATCGACGCCAGCGGCAAGGCCGAGGCGCACATGACCGCGGACCAGCAGCAGACGCTGGACCTGCTGCAGAAGAATTCGCCGACCCTGACCAGCGCCTTGCGCGATGCGGGACTGGATGTTTCGCAGAGCGGCCTGAATTTCTCGCTGCGCGGCCAGGACCGGCAGGGCAGCGACAACGCCAGGGATGGCGCCCAGACCCGCGGCGCTTCTCAGTCGCTTGCCGCGACCAAAACCATCGACGCGGTGCAATCCGCCAACCCCTATCTGTCCAGCGCCGGCGATGCCCGCCTGGACATCCATGTTTAACGGAGCCAGCCCATGACAACCACCGCGCCTGTCACGACCACGGTACCGAGCACGGCGACTACTGCCGCCGCATCGGCCGGCGGCACCGATGCGATGAGCCAACTGTCGGGTAATTTCAGCACCTTCCTGACGCTTTTGACGACGCAATTGAAGAACCAGGATCCCACCAGCCCGATGGATTCCAGCACCTTCACCCAGCAGTTGGTGGAATACAGCCAGGTCGAACAGCAGATCGACAGCAACACCAATTTGAAGACCCTGATCACCCAGGGCCAGAGCCAGAGCGGCGCCTTTGCGACCTCGTATCTGGGCAAGACCGTGACGGTTACCAACGGCCAGGGCGCGCTGACGGGCGGCGCCGCCGCCTGGAATTATACGCTGGGCACTCAGGCTGCCAGCACCCAGATCAGCATCACCGACGCCAATGGCAAGACGGTCTACACCGGCGCGGGCTCCACCACCGCGGGCGCGCACGCCTTCGCCTGGAACGGCCAGGACAATAACGGCAACAAGCTCGCCGACGGCACCTACACGCTGAGCGCCGCGGCGCTGGCGTCGGATGGATCGAGCGTCACCACATCCGTGGCCTCCAGCGGCCAGGTCAGCGAAGTCGACATGACCAGCGGCACGCCGCAACTGGTGGTCGGAAGCATGCGTATCGGACTTTCGGCAATTGCGAACGTCCAGAACTGAGAAACCTGAATAACGGGCGCCAAGAACAGGCGCCCAAACCCAAGGCGGCAGCGGGCGAAGTCCCAAAACCCCCGAAAGGAACAGACCAATGAGCCTCTATGGAGCCTTGAATATCGGCGTTGCCGGCCTGAACGCGAACAGCCAGGCCTTGAGCGCCACCTCGTCCAACATCGCCAATGTCAACACCGTCGGCTACAAGACCGACACCGCCAGTTTCTCCACCTTCCTGAATTCCAATGGCGGCGGCACCATGCCGTCCTCGGCCGGCGTCACCGCCGTGATCGGGCAGGATGTCACCGCGCAGGGTCTGCCCACAACCACTTCGTCGCCCACCGATATGTCGATCTCGGGCAACGGTTTCTTCGTGGTCAACACCGCCAAAGATGCCACGGGCACGCAGGAATATACCCGCGCCGCCAACTTCACGCCCGACTCGAGCGGCAATCTGGTCAATGCCTCGGGCCTCTACCTGTTGGGCTACAAGCTGGACTCCGCCGGCAATGCCCCGGTCAACAGCACCGACCTTAGCCTGGTCAATGTCTCCAGCCTCTCGGGCTCGGCCCAGGCCTCCAGCAGCATCGCGCTACAGGCCAATCTACAGGCCAGCTCCACGGTGGATGCGGGCTATGTGGCGGGTGACATGGCATCCGGCACCGCGACGCCGGACTTCTCGCGCACCGTCAATGTCTATGACAGCCAGGGCGGCACCCAGCCGATCACGTTTTCCTTCATCAAGACCGCCGCCAACAGCTGGGCCTATGAAGCGACCTATTCCGGCGCGGCCTCCAACCTCAGCGCCGCCGGCCCGATTTCCCAGGGCACGGTTTCGTTCAACACCGACGGCTCGCTGGCCAATGTCAATGGCGCGGCGCCGGCATCGGGTAGCATCTCGATGACCATTCCATGGCAGACCTCCACCTCCGGCCTGGCGCCGCAGACCTTGTCGGTCGACCTTGGCACCGTCAGCGGCACCACCGGCCTGACGCAGTATGACACGGCTTCGAC
>Ga0206913_1126_pt1 | contig 15728 bp, 6 predicted proteins | sample Alteio_BWOrgHeat_72_FD_152942 | JGI IMG/M metagenome (GOLD analysis project Ga0206913, IMG submission 152942) | Enriched cells from forest soil in Barre Woods Harvard Forest LTER site, Petersham, Massachusetts, United States -... | ecosystem: Environmental > Terrestrial > Soil > Temperate forest > O... | reverse complement strand
GAAGTCCGAACTATGAATAACATAACCGACCAAAGGCCCGAGAAGCGTGGCAACCATCAAGTGGACCATCAAGAGTCCTGGATCGACAAACAGGATATTCTGATCAGACTGCATATCAGCAGCCGAACATTACAAAGGTGGCGGAGTGAAGGAATCATTCCATTTACAAAAGTCAGGGGAAAAATATATTACAAGGAATCAGATCTGAAGATATTACTGAATAAGTCAATCATAAAATCTAAATAAATGAAAACGAATAAACGGAGGCTGTCTATAAATTCCAATGGAAAAATTGAAGGTTTCGACGGTCCGAACTCACGAGAAAAACTTACAAGCAAAACCCGTACAAAACGCAAACCAAAAGCAATTTATATTACGAGGAATATTGAACGAGCGCGCAAAAGAGCCGTGAACAGAGTTTTACGTTCCATGGCCGAATTCCTGAATCAGCTCTATAAAAAACCTACTCGCAAGTACTTTGGATTGAACAAAGTATTTAAAGATAATGTTCAAAGCGCCGTCACTGGTGAACATCCGAGATTTCAAGTCGATTATACTAAAATAATATTCAGTCATGGTGATCTACCGCTTCCGCCTAATTTATCAGTATCATCACCCTATGACGGAGAGCTTGTCATTAGATGGACCGATGACAGCGGTATTGGTAAAGCGCGGGCAGATGACCATTTATACGCAGTAGTTATAAGTCACGTGACAAAAGATTGGATAACAGAAGTATTTCAGGTACCAAGAAAAGTTTGCGGTTGTTGTATGAATGTCGAAATGCTCCGGTGTGAACCTGTTCATGTATACCTGGGATTTTTATCAGAAGATCGATGCGAACGATCAAATAGCTATTATGCGGGCATAGTAAATATTCTCTAACCGCTTTAGGGCGGCTTTTTTTCTCATCCAATAAGAAACATAAAAAAATCAAAAACATGAAAAACATTACTACTACCGAAAAAAATAAATTGAAAATTACTAATGACACAAAAATGACCCTTCATGGTAAAGGCTGGTTTAGGAAACCCGGTTGTGAACTTCACAAGAAACGTGAGATTATGTACCGTTTTATGCGACCCCTGCGACCCTTCCTGAAAGAATTGGACAAATTATATTGTTATACGCCTGCTTTTGACCATGTGATGAATGAAAATACTGAACAGGGCTTCAGGGGATCTTATCCGACGCTCCGGATAGATTATCCAAAACTTATTTTGACAAAGGGAAAACTGCCGAATCCCACGGCACTAGCTGTTTCCCCGATCAAACCAGGAAAACTCGTTTTTCGCTGGAAAGATAACAGCGGTATTCCTGAATCACTGCCCTCTGACCTGCTTTTTGTAGCGGTATTTAACTGCAAGTTGTGCCGCTGGATTTTTAAAGTGGATGTCGCAGAAAGATCGGATTGCCTCTATTCAATGGATGCAACCTTATTCCAGGGAAAACCGGTACAGGTATATGCCGGTTTCATTTCGGCAGACAGTCAGCGGATTTCCACCAGTTTATTTTTGGGAGAAGTAAGGGTATTTTAAATGTTTTTTTCCCCCGTCTTTTTTTTGCCAATATTTCTAAAAATGATACATTAGGCGAGGCTCATTCCGGTAACATGTACCCATTCACTTATCAATATAAGGGCGAAACGTTCGAATCGTTTTACGCCCTGTCTGCAGAGAAAGGCGATGCACGGTATCGTGTAAAATTGCCGGACGCCTGGTATACGATTGTTGCGTTAGACTTTCCCAGGCTGCCTGATAATAAGATCATCTGGCATCAGGCCAATAAAGACGGAGAAATCATTCTTTCGCACGACCTGGTGCAGGCGATCGGAGAAGGGATTGAGGCTTCGCAGTAAAGGGCCATAGTATTCTTTCGTCTTCAGACTATTCCTGTCTTTTCTGACCAGGCATTCATCTTGTACCATAAGGTCGCCCTTTTGAGATCGCGCCATAAATCTCCCGAAATAAACCATTTGAAATGCCGCTTATGAAAGGTAACCGCTTCCGGGGTGGCTTGGTTCTTCCCCTGTCCACCTCTCTGTCAGCCAGATTGAAAGCTTACGAAGAGGCAACACGAGGAAAAGAGACAAACCAAGGAATATCAATTCACAGAGAAGCATGCTCAGACCATTGGATAAATCCAGTTCGCCTGCCGCATACCCGACCCAATAGGCACCCACCTTAACCAAGTATGCAACCAAAGCAAAAAAGCTGCAATTAAAGAATGTTATGCGATCATATCCTGCGCCATTCTCATTGCCCTGGATCCACAATATAATCAGCCAGCATAATTCAGCCACCAGAATTAATAAGAGTGTAAATTTAAAATCCTCTTGAAATATAGCGGCACAGGCAGAAAATACAAAAGCCGTGACGAAATAGACAGGGAAATAAGATGAATTAAAATCCATGTATCGTAACTTATCTAATACCAACATCGTACTCCCGTTCAAAAGACACCAAATTAAAAACATGATTAAAAACAAATACAGTTTACTTTTCATAAAATTGTTTTTTGGGTTTTGATAAATAAATGACTGTTTCGGCAGTTTAGATAGCGCAGCAGGATCAGATATCCATTGGGTATGGAAATATAGATGCGTCAGGAAAATTAAAAATTAATCTAATCGAATTCAGAATTCAGGGTCTATTTCTGCAAAAAAAAGGCGTACAATTGAGAGGCGTCTTTTTCCCTGGATTTTTGGAAATATTTTTAGATAATCCGAGTAAGGATGAGAGATACCTCTACTGTTTTTGCGTAAGATTTTTAGAAATAATTATTTAGATCGTGTTTAAAATCTTGTAATCTTAAAATAAGAATCTTATGCTCCTAAGGGTAAACACCTAGTCCGAGATTTATTAAGGAAGTGGCCATCTTCTACAAAGTGACTCTTGATATCAACGCGCCCTTGGTAGCATAACATTCATCAAGCCATCCATTTCTTGATGCTGATAGATAGGCAGGATTCGAATTCTTTATCCATTCGTGCCGTGTCTCATACCTCTTTGAATCATTGATAACATTCATTTTTATTTGCCACTGTCCCCTCTGAAGGACCATGTGTTTGCAGCATATTTCAAGCCACCCTTTTTCTCTTGCCGACCTATAGGCAGCACTTGAATTATTGTTCCATTCTGAACGCATTTTATATTTCTTAGCATCCTCAACAACGTTCTTTTTAATTTGCCACTTTCCTTTTACTAGTATCATATGCCTGCAACATGGCACGAGCCAACCCATTTTCATCGCTGCCTGATAAGCACCACAGGATTTATCTCTCCACTCAGATCGCGTTTTATAACGCCTGGCATCTTCAATAACATTTTTTTTAATTTGCCAAAAGCCAACCGCTACTTTTCGCTGCGATTTAATAATTTTCCGACATTCATTCATCCAGCCGTTTTTCCTTGCCGAAACATGCGCCGCGGCTGACTTAGTTTTCCATTCTGTACGCTTATCATATTTTTTTGCATCATTAATGACATTCTTTTTATTTTGCCAATAGCCATGTGGTGATCTTTGGTTCATTTTCACCGTTTTCTTTATTTAAAAAAGTCTTTTAAGCGGCGCACTGGTTTTATATGCCATTCAATAAATATAATCGCCAGGCTAATTTATTCAAATCATCATAAAGTTCAATACTGGTCTTCTTTTTAACAATGTGGTTTTAACCACGAGATCATTTTTATGACATTATGGCTAGTCAATTCAGCACTCGCCGCATAAAACCGGCTTGTACACCTAAGAAAAAGACTGTAAGTGAAATTGATTTTACGAAGAGTTTGATTAGTATATTTTCTACGCCTACTGGATGATCTGAATCTTTGCTCCACGGAAAAGATTCTACGTCGTTTTCTCCCCTAAAATTTAATTACTAAATTGATTTACCAATTTAGCCAGTCAGAAATCTATTATTCCTTTGGAACTATTTTCTTTAGCTCCTTCGCTTTGCCTTTTAGTGCTTCTGTGTGGAGAATATTTTCTATTATATCCAATACTCCATTTATCTCATCCTTTGTGGGTTGATATCCTCTATGTATCGTAGCATTTCCATATTCCAGGGCTATTTCAAGAAGTTCACGAGAAGAAGCTGAAATATATTTCTCGTCGACAAGCTTTTGCAGCGACCGGTATTTCCGTGCCTTGTTTATTTGGCGAATATACTCCCAGGTGGGTTGAAGTGTCAGGGTTGATTCTTGCCGCCTGCGCCGAGCTTTCTACCTTGAGTCTGTTAACTTATTCAGCAACATTTTTATTACCTGTTGTCAGGTTTGGTTCCTATGTATGGATGATAGCAACAGGCTTCACGCCGGTTAAATCACAAACTGCTCTGTAATCTTAAATTTTTTATGAAAGGTTACTTCGCTGAAGCGACCAAATCATTGCTTTATTGTTTCACAAATAGGTGACGCTAATCGAAATCGTTTTGGAAGAACCATCAAAATAGAATTTCGCATCTTCATATTTGGGAGGTACAAAATGTCCTTTGGTGCCATTTGATGCACCTACTCCCTCTTTGGGGATGCCAAAAAATAACTGTCCATTTTTTTATTGTCATTCTCGTCATGATAAACCGAGACTGCATACTCCCCTGCCGGAAGATTATTAAATACTGTTACAGATTTTTTATTACTGATTTTATAATAGGTGATTGCTATCGCCTTTTCGGTTTCTTTAAAAAAAAGTTTTTGCCTGGTTAAATAGTGAAAAACCTACGTGACCATTGTCATTTCTTAAGCCCGAGATTTCGACCGTCAACGTCATAGTTCAAAACAAACCAAAAAGCCCGGGATTCATTCAAATCGTCACCACCCTAAAATCGCTTCAAAAGCACGCGAATCAAGAATTTCAAAGAACTTCACTTATTCTAAACGGCACGTTATGAGTCTATTTGTATTTTTATTTCCCAGTCATTTTCTTATTTGAGTTATACCAATTTCTACTTGTTTTGGAAAAAAGAAGTATAACTGCTGTTATCTCTAGTGCCACTATAATACCTAGCATACACATTTCAATTATATATTCAGGTCTAATTGCATCCAATTCTGAATATGTCAAAGCTAAAATTGCTAAGAAAATAAATCGGAACGATGCAAGAAATGCGTAAATAATTCTTGAAAATTTCCTTCTATTATTTATGTCGATAACAACAAAAATCCTTATAAATGTTACAGTTAACAATAAGAAAAGGGCTACACTATCATAACTATGTATTAACATTCCAATCACAAAGTCAATAAGATCATAAATAATTATTGCAATTAATATATTCACAGCATACATTACATTTTTCGGTTTTTTTCCTAGTAATGCAACTGACGCAACATCATCTAATAAGTCGATGGCTTCGAACGACGATTTACTGGTAAAAACTTCTTTGGATAACGATGAAATAATTTCTGGTTTTCCATCCTTAAAATTTTCGCCATCTTGATTTGATTTAACCTTTTCATCCGACGAAAAGTCTAATTCGTTTGATTTTTCAAGAACCCTATTCATCTGCTCAATTTCACCTTCGGGTTTGTAAATATCTGGCTGTTTTACTCCACAAAAGGAGCAAAAATTGCTACTATTGTCTATTTTGTTTCCGCAAGATTTACAAAAGATTTTCAATTAGTAAAGTTGTATAATATTTTAAGACCAGATTGAAATGCTTACAACTTGCATTACTTCGGGAATCCACAAATCACCGATCAATATTCAGGAAATGTGAATATTAAATTAACAGATTGTTTTGGATTTCGTGCTGGTCCCTGAAAATGCTATTCAGGTCTGTCTTAAAAAAAATTCAAAGTGGCCAAAAGTGATGTCAATGAGTTTCATCATCGCTACCAAACTAGAAAGAAAACCGTCCGGCCAATAAATAATAATCTGATACAATACAACCTAATTATGAATTATCAATTAGGGAAAGTAATAGAACAAGAAGAAAACAAATATAAAATATGGCCAAAAACAAATTCGCCTTCCTTCTCTGTTTAATTTCATATTCAGGACGATATTTTATCCTCATGGGCAAAAAATCGGTTATATAATAAATTCTTGAAAACAAAGAATATCGCTTATCTGGGTTTAATATTTTAGTTTGAATATAGATTTTATAAAAGAAGGATGTTGACGCGATTACAAGCAACACAACGACTATAACATGTAGCATTTTCATACCAAAATTTATTTTGAACCTGGAACAATGTCAGGAATGTTCATTTTATAAGCTGTATGGTCTGATTCGGCTTCCATCCCTTTCATAGGTGCACCAATAAAAGAGTCGAATTGGTAATGTAGTTCCAGAGATACGTCAAATCCCAAATATAATCCAAATTTATAAGAAAATATTTCAGAAGCTGCTCCACTGTAAATTACCTGGCCACTTTGATCTGTTTTTGATTCTAGTGAAAAAACTGGCGCCGACAACTCTCGAGTTACTGTGTATTCATTTGGTAAACTCCCATTTGCATTAATGGGCAAAGGAGCCTCCAAATAATATGAAGCACCCCATCCTCCAACTGCTAAATTAGTTCCACTATTATAAGTCGGTTCGCTTTTCTTAATATTATGATTATCTCGATATCCTACTAAATCTTTTTGGTTGCCTGATACAGAATAATCAAATCCTGTGTTTACGATTTTACCTTTTATACCCCAAATCCCCCTTGAAAACGCTCCGGTAAAAGTAAAAAGTGGAGGAACATTTTTTTTATTTTTTGCTTTGGAAATTTGCTGGGCTTTCAATTGATTTCTATAAGCAACATTATTAACATCTAAATTATTGCCGCCAATAGCTATCGTTTTTACCTTTTTAGGTTTTTTTGGACCACTACCGACAGCCTGTTGCCCACCCGCTCCAGCATCTTCCAACAAAACTTTAGCGTTATCATTTTCCCCTGGAGCTAAAGGATCCATTCCATCGGGGTCTATGTTTCTTATTGGATTATTATCGGCATAGTTATACGGGCTCCATGTTCTATTTTTTTCAGCTAATGGATCTATTACCAGCCACCTTCCTATTTGAGGATCGTACATCCTCGCTCCGTAATCGTCCCAAAATAGTCCCGTTGTATCCGAAAATTCCTTTTCCTGGCTTTCTTTGCCATTAAATTTGTATCGGTTTCCAACATAAGAGGGTTTTATCGATTTTGTAGATAATACTGGATTATCTGCACCAAACGCAAAGTAATCTTTTTGTTCTACAAGCGGGCCATGCTTCAGATTGATAACCAAATTATCAAAATAGACGCCTTGAGCGCTTTCATTACTAACGTAAATATATATCCAACCATTTCTGCGAACAACCATATTTGCAAGTCCAACTATCTGTTTTGATGTATCCCCAGCCGCGCAAGTGGGAATTTGAATTGCATTTACGTGGTTGGAACTGGATATGGCAGCAGCATAATCTTCTCCTACAACCATCCAATTTAAATAAGCTTTTGGCCTGGTGCTATCGTAACTTCTATTATTTGTTAGAAAATTTGTAACATCTGTAGACAAAACCGGACTTGAAAAACTTGTTGGAATCGCTCCTCCTTTACCGCCGTTTTGTCCGGCCACCCCACTTAAGATCAATGGTACTATTTCTGTTGCCAATGTGGCTGCATTACCGGGAGGAGGTTGGACATTTCCTTTATACCAACTGTAGGTACTTATACTTATGGTGTCTCCAGTCATTACCTTCAATACTATACTGGGTCCAACCCTCACACTCCCCGCATTACCATCTCCATTTAATTTTGACACAAAATGACTATTATTGTCATTACCAAATCCGGCAGGTTTGGCAGTGTCTGTAGCACTTATATTAGCAAACAAGGCATTTTCTTTCGTCGAATTTGAGGTTTCCATAGTTGCCGCATAAATATCAGACTGCTGCTCTGTTGTCAACACACTTCTCACGCTTCCCAAATTATCTTTTAGAAAATAATCATAAACATATTTGAGGTTATAAATGGAAATGGGTTGTGTGGTATCAACTCTCACGGGTCTTAGTCTTCCTTCCGGGTGATAAATTGATTCCAAAGTATCATTGCGATAGATATAATCTCCCGCATAATAGTAGTTCGTGATTTTGCTTGGAGAAGTTTGGTTTATAGTCTTTTGAAGTTTATTACCGTTTGCATCATAGGTGTAAGTAATTGTACCAATGCCAGAAAATGTAATAACATTTGGTAAATTAAGTACATTGTAAGTAATACTACTTATTCCTTTATTATAATCCGAGGTCATATTGCCATTTGCATCATAACTATAATCATATCCTGAACCATTATCCTTATCTGTAAAACCTCCGCTAACTGAAACATTCGTCAAGTCATCAATTTTACCAAGCAGATTGCCATTATAATTACGATATTTAAGGGAATCAATTATTCCCCATGAACCCATGTATCGATTAAGATCCAATATATTACCACTGTGATCGTAGTCAATACCTGACTCATCAAATCGTTTTGAAAAGCTCCAGTTTGACCCCCCATTTGCTAAAAGATTACAATAGCTTGAGCTTTTTATGCGATTAGCCTGATCATATTGAAATAAATATCCCTGACCGATTTCATCATATCCATTTTTCCAAATTTGCTCGGAGATATTTCCATTATACTGGCTAATTCCACCAGAGATCATTGTACTTCCATAGTGAAGTTCCATGTTAAAAAAGTCGTTTTCTTCGTAACCCGTTTCAACGGTTAGAGGACGATTAATCCCCGTTGGCCAACCTCTAATATTAAAAGAGTAGTCAATTTTCTGTAATGGGTTAGGATGAGAAACGGACTGATGAATCTTTTTATTTAAATTTTGGCCCAATTCATTATACGTGTTTTGAGCTATGGTTATAACTTCTTGTGATCCTGTTTTATGTGTTATGCTGACTAATCTATCTACATGATCGTAACTATAGGCTTGCTGAGTAATGTTTGCGGTGGTATAAAATCGACTTGTATGGCTATGATAGTCCGTCGTTACCTTGCCATCAAACGATAAAATTTTAGAAATTCTGTCTCGGCCCCCGGCAGCATTATCATTAGTGATTTGAATTACATGATATTTATCATCAAAATAAGTTACTGATCTATTAAAATTAGCGGTGCCCAACACACGCGATTGAATAGCAATCACTTCCCCTGTCAAAAAAGTATTGTCCGGTACAATGCCAAATTCATTCACAAATGAGTAACTCGAACTCCATGACGGAAGGTTAGAGTATGAGTCATAGTGCGTAATTGTGTAGTTTGTCAACGTATATGAGCCAGATGATGGAAAATTGCCAGTCAAAGTATACCCTTCGGTAGCAGTGGTATTTACAGTTTCGAATCTTCCGGTTGCGGCCATTGTGCTCGAACGTATTACATCGAGTGCCCGAGTGTCATTAATCTGACCCATAATAATCGGACGATTGAGTGCATCATATTTGGTAAAAAGGAAATTGTTACCAGCTCGCAAATTGCTGTCTTGGGTCAGAGAAACACGGTCCCACTGATCGTAAAATGTAAGTAAGCTGTCGACACCTGGAATTTTCTTCATTACCATTCTTCCTCTCTCATCATATCTATAAAGAAACATCCATAATTTGCTAAAATTGTTCGGCATTGTCCAATTTGAAGCCTGAAGTATAGCTACTCCTTCAGGTTGAATAATAGCTCTTAACATTCCAATATTATCATATAAATAATATGTTTGAATGGAATCGTTGACTAATATCTTCCTTTTTAAAATTAGATGACCAGTTTTATCAATGAATTCTTTTACCGCTTGCTGTTGCTCATCTGTTGTCAATTTTACTGTCAAAGAGCCTGAATTATAAAATCCTGTTGAAATAATATTCCCTGCGGAATCCACATTAAACACTCTGACATTGTCGTCTGACTTATTCACCAAATATTGAAATTGAACTGCATGTGAATAGGCGTCATAGGCATTAGTTGAATTCGGCTGCCAGGTAAATCCGGTAGCTCCCTGCGCCAATACTCTGTTTAACGGCGATTGCTCCATAATGGAAACTGAAAATGGAGAATTATCCGCATCTACATTTGGCAAAACGCCATTATAAAATGTTTGCTGATCTAAATTCCATCGATCTCTGTAGCTACCATTTGCAGCGGAGCCCTGATCAGCATACGGCAAGTATTTTTTTACCTCTCTTCCGTAGGCATCATATTCAGAAGGTGATATAATATCCTTTTGTGTAGGACTACCATTTGTAACTACCGTTTGCAATGATCTGCTAATTCCGTCAAAATAATTGATGGTCTGGGTTTTCCCCTGTGTAGCAACAGGCAAAGCATTAACACCTGCTTCTGTAGTTATACCTGCCAATTTCACTGTATTGGACATTTCATAATTCTGCGAAACACTCGCCTGACCAAGGCATATATTGTTTAATACCAGAACCGATATGGCTATCAAACAGGCTTTGCAACTTTTATAGATACTCATAAAAAATGTATGTTGATCAAATAATCTATTGCGTTATGAAATTGACGGAAACAAGCCAGCCTTTTGCTTTCAGCTGAATAACCGATGCATCGCTGGCCGTGGATCTCGCCGGTCCAGCGCTGTATATGTATAACGATCCATTTTTCACATTTTGACCGGCACCAGCAGCAACCTGTTTTATAATGTTATCTATTTCACTAGTTGGAAGCGGAATCAACGGATTTCCCGTTGGATTAAATGAATGGAGCGTATTTCCGGGAACGATATATATATAATTCAAATTCTTTAGAGCCGAAAGATCCTCGCGATTCCAATGATCCTCACATATGACCAGTGAATTTAAATTGGTGAAATATGTATTCCAATCTGATTTTAACCTAGTTAGCTTAAATGAAGGATCTTCACATCCTTCCAGATAATAACCGCGCGTAGTGTTAATTGATTGCAGATTTTTATTGTTCGCCATAAAATCCTGGGTATAGTTTACATTTAAACAAGGATTTGTATAATCTCCTGAAGCAATAACAAACGATGTGATGCTGTTGATACTATTCCAATTTGTAATAGCCGAAACAGTTTCTGCGCTCGCCTGCTGATAACAGTTCGCGCCAAAAAGTGCACAATTTTGCTGAAGATTTCCGCGGAGATTTTGTAACCGCATAAGTGATAATGCAGGAGAAAGTTCGTTATCAGGCATATTGGAACCTAGTCCGTCATTATGATAGAATGTTAGTGTTTTCAATGAAGAGTCTACATAATTATGAATCCAATAAAGATGAGCTCCAATCGAGTTGTAGTAAATATAACTGGACGTAGCATGCGCAACAGTAACTGTTGAATCTCCTTCGTACTTGCCAGTAAACATGCTAGATCCATCTCCGAAATCCACAAAACATCCCATCCTGTATAATAAGGCATCAAACTGATTGAACGCCAGATCATATTGATAATATCTGCATCCAATCACAAATCCCGGCGATTGCTGACCACTGTTTAGTGTTAACTTAAAATGCATAGAATCAGATCCAGTGCTAAGAGTGCCTATAGCTGTATTAGTCAAGTCTGCATTCCAAATACTGATATATTGCGATTGTGAAGTTGCATTTCCCGATAATTGATTTCTTTGGTTAAATACTCCCACCGGGTAGCTGAGAGTAGGTGTATTTGCGTAGTTTAGCATAGGAATATTACAAACAGTGCATGCCTGTGCATAGTTATACTGGAAGTTGTTTGTAATATTTCCCATATAGTCTTTAATATTTCTAAGCCTCTGCAGACTGTCATACTCGTAGAAAGTGATTTCACTATTCAAATCGTTACTCGTAGTCGTTCCAACCAATGGAGTATAAGTCAGACTCGTCATTTGGGAGAACTGAGGATATAATCTGAGCTCGTCGATATAGCTTGAACCTGTTACAGTAATCGTAGTTGCTGTCGTAGTTAAAACATGTTCATAATATGTCCAGCCATTCGTCGACCTTCCGGTGGTAACGGTCGAGGTTGCACCGGATACAGAGCATGCACTGCCCCTGCTCCAGTAGGACACTGTATATTTATTCCCGATTGTTAATCCCGTTTTTGTAATGGTATTCCCAATCATATTATATGATTTTGAACCTGTCAGACCATATGCAGAATTTACTGCTCCATTTGCTGCCAGTTGGAAAACATAACTTCCTGCAGTCAGACCAGTGACGTTCGTTGTCGCGCTGGTCGGAGAAGCAATTACGGGAGTGCCCGGACCTGATACTTTTGTCCACAGATAATTGGAAACCGTGCCAAGAGAATTATTCGCATTTAAAGTGACAGATGATACGGGAAGTGTCACTGACAGATTGTTTCCGGCACTTGGCACAGGAGCTGAACTTGGTAGGAACATAACATCTACCCAGTAATTTGGCTGATCAAACATGGTAGTGTAAGTTGTCGGAAACGCGGGTATTGTGCTGTAACTGTACACCGCATTGTGACCATCTGTACCATCCGCCAGAGCGGTCAGCGGCCCATTGACGACTGGATTGGCATAAAAGTTTGAAGTACTGGGATAGTTTCCCGATCCGCTCCAGTAGGAAGCTATATAAGTCGTATTTGCTGCAATGGAGACAGGAGTTGAAAACAAAACAGTTTGCCATCCGCTGGCGGTCTCGCTTGTGAATGTTGCCTGTCCCAGCCTGGTACCAGCCGGATAGGAATACAATTCACCAATATGTGTTCCTGTGTTACCGGTTGTTTTATAAAATCTGATACCGGTTATTGTTCCTGTTGTCGATGCTCTGAATTTCACTCCGACTTCAAGGGCCGTTCCATCATTCAGCGTGGCTGTTGGAACTGTCTGGTTTGTAAAAATGGATGTCGTGGTTCCAGCTGCCTGAACATTAATAGTTACCTGGGAAGTGCTTGCGCCGGAGTTAACTGACAATTGAAAAACATATACACCCTGAATCAAGCCTGTGACCGTTGTGAATGTAGATGTTGGTGACGTAATAACAGGTGTATTGGGCCCGGAAATTTCTGTCCAGCTATAACTTGCTACAGATCCTGTAGAACCGCTGCCATCAAGAACCACTGTAGAGAGAGGTAAAGTGATACTCTGAGCCGGTCCCGCATTGGCATATGGCGATGTAGAAGGTGTGAAAATAACATCTACCCAATAATTGGCCGACTTGTATAATTGATTAGGGTATGCAGCAGCAGAAGTATATTTAAAAGTTCCCTGCCCTGTTCCTGGATCGGTACCACTTGCACCATTCGTACCATCCGCTGGCGCGGTCAGGGGACTGTTTGTTACTGCATTTCGCAGGAAATAGTTATCCTGTTCGGTGTAATTACCCGAGCTGCTGAAATAGGCTGCTGTATAAGTCGTGTTTGCGGAGATGGAGACTGGAGATGTAAAGGTTACAGTCTGCCATCCGGTAGAAGTTTCTCCTGAAAATGTTGCCTGGGCAAGCCTTGTTCCTGTAGACGAGTATAACTCACCGATATGTGTACCTGTATTACCGGAAGTTTTGTAAAAGCGGATGCCCTTTATCTGACCCGCAACAGCTGAAGTAAATTTCACACCCAGTTCTTGTCCTACTGTTGACATATGATCGTTCTCTGTAACACCAGTAGAAGATTGAGTTGGAAATAAATTTACATTAGATCCGGCTGCATTTACATTAACCGAAACCTGCGATGTGTTTCCGCCTCCTGTTGTCAAATTCCAGTTACCCGTTCCATCGGCCTCAAAACTGCTGAAAGCAATATCTGTATTAATCGCATTTTTCACCTGTGCGATCGGGTAGTTATTCGCATAGTCCCATAAAAATGAAACTGGGATCTGATCCGTTGCCGTGTACTGTTTTATATTGGCCAGATTATCATATGAGTCAAAACTGATCATCTGCCGGTAACGGCTATCCTGACTGGTTACATTGTTATTAACCGTGAAAGGCGTAAAATTTGCTACGGGGCTAGCCACAGTTAAAGAATACATCTTATCCTTGCTGATCGAGCCACTTGAAAGTATTTTGTAAGTGTTTAGTTTGGCTCCGGTTACAAATCCGGCAGAAGACCCGTTAAAATACAAGCTATCCCGAGCTTCTATCGTGCTGCTCACCATATTCCGCTTTATCATACTGTCGATGATCATATTTCCTGTGAGCGTGTTGCCCACGGGTATATAGTCCTGCGGAAATTTTGTATTATTTACGATAGTATTTCCCTTGCTATCTTGTTGGCGTGTTCTGGTAACCTGATAGTGCTTAGGATTGTCATAAGCAAAATATTTTTTTGTCAGCATAAACTTTGTAGGGTCCATCTGATCATACAGGGTCTCATAAGTAGAATCAAGCAATATTTTTTCAGACTTAATCGACGGGTAAAATTCAGCCAGCCATTCATTTGAATTGCAGTTACCACCGGGACAGTCAGTCGAAAAGCCGCTGGTGAGGGTCAGCATATTATATTTCGCTGAATAAATGGCTGTTCTATTTTCAGTATGATAAAAATTATCAGTTTCTGTCACTGGTATATAAGTGTTGTTTGCGTTTTTGTATACAATTTTAGAAAGTAAAGAACCGTTCAGATTATTACCCATATTCGAAACGCCAGGCAGAGGAAATCCGCCAAAAAAAAGACTTGTGTCGGATGAATTAAAATACGTGTAAACAGTTTTACCTATGTCTGCTCCTGTTACAGGATCAATCTGATATTCTTTTACGGTATCGTAACCAACAATATTCCCATTGATTACACTCGTAACGGAAGTGTTGCTGCTTCCTGTCTGTGTAAGACTATTACAATCGATGGTGCCTCCTGTGTAAAATATCTGACTATTACTTCCATTCGCAGGTGGCTGGTAGTAAAGTATTTCCAGTCTGGCATAAGATGGTGGCGACATGAGCCGACCATAAGTCATCTTCAGACTGTCTGTTCTCTCGTTATCATAGGCATACCTTCTTTTTTTTGCAGCAATGCCATTGGACGAGTAGTCTGTAATTGATTTTATTCGAAGGCCACTGGCATTTAATGGGAGGTGTGGGTTATTTGAAGTTGCCGGTTCCTGCCAGTTAAAAAAAACGGTAATGCCTTCAAATGGATTAGGATCGTTTGGATTGCTATCAATGGACGGATCGATATATACAGACCAATTGTATGATTTTGCACTACTGATATCAATTGAGGCATTTATGGTACATACGGGCTGCGAAGGCGCACATTGAGATGCATCTATGTCGTAAGTAACACCATTAAAAATAAAATATATTTTACCCTGCGTATTTTTATATGGCGTCATATCGGATCCCGCTCTGAATGTTACCGAGAGTGTCAGATTTGTACTTGTAATTGTAATTGGATAGAGATTGCTTAAATCTAAACTGCCACTCTGTGTTCCTCTTCCGTTATAGTTTAAAGTAAATTCTTTCGGAACCAAGTGAAAATATGGGAAGTCTACGGGGCCGTTTGCTGATCGTAACTGGTCGTAATTGTTTAATTCGTACTCGAGTGAGGTATGACCTCCTGTGGGATAAGTGATTTGATTTAAGGAAAAACAACTAGCAGACTGAAAATCTGATTCTCGATTTGCGCCTTCTATGTCTTCGTATACACCCTGCACCAAGGCACTGAAGGTTGGAATAAAAGATGTATTCCCTTGTCCGTTACAAAAACCCCAGTGATCAACAGAGAATCCATGTTTTTGAACATAAAATGGATTAGAGATCGTGTTGTAAGAAAACCTATAAGGTGGAAGAGATACGCCAGAAGATAATTCTTTCAAACTATCTAAACGAAGCCGCTCGTATTCCAAAACC
>Ga0206913_1124_pt1 | contig 15934 bp, 11 predicted proteins | sample Alteio_BWOrgHeat_72_FD_152942 | JGI IMG/M metagenome (GOLD analysis project Ga0206913, IMG submission 152942) | Enriched cells from forest soil in Barre Woods Harvard Forest LTER site, Petersham, Massachusetts, United States -... | ecosystem: Environmental > Terrestrial > Soil > Temperate forest >... | reverse complement strand
GTGACGAGATCGCCCACGGTGGCGGGGATGTAGCACTCGGATTTCTGCTCGGTGCCGGCGCGTTGGAGGAACTTTTCAAATTCAACTTTGATCAAGGGGAACAGAGCCGGGGTGAAGCCCCAGAAATTCATGGAGACGGCTTCATCGCCGGAGAGCTTGGTGATCTTGCCATCGGCCTCGGTGTTCTTCGCGCCGGAGCCATCGCGGTCAATCTTCATCATCTCGACGATGGAGGTCAGGTAATTATGGGCGTCCACGCGGGAAACGCCGCGGGCGACGGTGCCAAAATCAGAGAGCGTATTCTTGAGGATGAAACCGACCATGGCGAAATCCGGCGTGCCAGAGGTGAGATGCTGGGCGAGGACCTTGTACGCCTGCTGGCCGTAGAAATCATCGGCATTGATGGCGGCGAAGGGCTCCTTGACCACATTTTCTGCCATGAGAATGGCGTGGGTGGTGCCCCAAGGCTTGGTGCGGCCGGCGGGCAGCGTATGACCGGCAGGGAGCTTGTCGAGTTCCTGGAAGACGTATTCGACGGCGATGCGTTTTTCAAAACGCGCGCCGACGATCTCACGAAACTGCTGTTCGATGTCCTTGCGAATGACGAAGACGAGTTTGCCGAAGCCGGCGCGCATCGCATCGAAGATGGAATAATCAATGATCGTTTCGCCGGAGGGGCCGACGGGATCAATCTGTTTTAATCCGCCATAACGGCTGCCCATGCCAGCCGCGAGAACAAGCAAAGTCGGTTTAATCATAACAGAATTTTATTTCATCCGGGGCAATTGTCGAGGGCGGGCATGCAAAAAATTTCCGGGCGGCATTGCAAAATGCGTTCAGCGCATGGAGCGGAACATTTCCGGGGATACGGCGAAAACGGATTTGAAGAGGCGCGAGAAATGAAAGGGATTCGCGAAACCGAGGTCGGAGGCGACGTTCTTGACGAGGGCACCGGGCTGGGTGAGCAGGCTGGCGGCATCGTTCATTTTGAGGCGCATCAAGAATTGATATGGCGATTGGTGGTCATAACGCCGGAACAGGCGGCAGACATAGGCGGGATCGAGATGGCAATCGCGGGCGATCTGGCTGAGGGTGCGGAGTCGCCGATGATGGGCGCGGATATGCTCGCGGCAATGCTGGTAGGTGACAAAGGCGAGGGAATCAGCGCCCTGAAGCGGCGCACGCGCCTCGAGCAATTTGACGCCGAGACATTCGAGCAGGCGGCGGCACAGATCGGGCGCGTGCATGGTGCCGCGCGAGCCGTTGCGGATGAGTTCATCAAAGAGCGGCTGGATTTCCGTAGGGGGAAAGATTTGCGAGACGCTGCCGGCGGGAAGTTTTTGGTGGCGAAGCCATTGCGCAGATTGGCGACCAGCGAAATCCACGAAGTATTTAACGAGCGGCGTCTGGGGGTCAGAAATGATGTGATGCGGGATGCCGGGGGCGTAGGAAAAAACGCTGCCCGGACGAAGTTCAAAGTGGCGACGGCCAAAACGCAACTGTCCGCTGCCCTGGGCAACGTATTCAATGGAATGAAATGGGAAAGTTTCCCGGCGGATGGCGTAGTCCGGGGCGCAATGCTCCACTCCGCCGCAGACGACGGCAAAATCAGCGGCGCGCGGCGGATCAAGATCGAGATAAAACCGCCGGGCCGAGATGACCTGGGGCGAAAAGAAATCGGGTGAGCCTTGAGCCGGGCGTTTCATTAAAATATCAATTATAGATATGTATTAGCCAAAAGTGGACATTCCCAAACGCAAAAGACAGTCTAAAATAATCGGACACATTTGAGGGCTGGCGACGGCCGGGCCCCGATTAATCAGTTTAACATTTATGGAACATACAAAACGACTCGTAGAAAAAGGCCCGGCGACCAAGAAGGACGACCTGATTGTGATCACCGGCGCCGGTGGTTTCATCGGCGGCAACCTGGCGCTTTACTTCACCAAGAAAGGTTTCACCAACATTCGCGTGGTGGACAAGAAGCCGCTATACGAGTGGTATCTGCATGTGCCGGGCGTGGAGAATCTTTGCCTGGATGTGAGTAACGAGGCGAATTGCCATCGTGTGTGCGAAGGCGCGGTGGAGGTTTACAATCTGGCCGCGGACATGGGCGGCATGGGATTTATCGAGCGCTTTCGCGTGGAATGCCTGCGGTCCATTTTGATCAACACGCACATGGTGGAAGCGGCGTATAAAGCCGGCGTGCGCCGTTACTTTTATTCTTCATCCGCGTGCGCGTACAATACGCTGCTGCAAAAAGATCCCAAGGTGCGCGCGCTCAAGGAATCGGACGCCTATCCGGCGATGGCGGAACGCGGTTATGGCTGGGAGAAATTGGTTTCCGAAATGTTCTGCGAAGAATATTGGCATGAACGCGGCATGAAGACGTTCATCGCGCGGTTTCATAATGTTTACGGGCCGCACGGCACGTGGGATGGCGGCCGCGAAAAAGCTCCCGCCGCAATGTGCCGCAAGATGATCCAGGCGATCGACAAGAGCGACATGCGAATCAACATCTGGGGCAACGGCGAGCAGACGCGCAGCTTCATGTATATTGACGATTGCGTGCTGGGCATTGACAAGATCACGCATTGCGACGAGCTGATCGCGACGCCGATCAACCTGGGCTCCAGCGAACTGGTTTCCATCAACACATTGGTGAGCAAGGTGGAAAAGATCGCGGGCAAGAAATTGAAACGCAGTTACGACCTGAACGCGCCGCAGGGCGTGGCCGGGCGTAACTCGGACAATACCTTCATCAAGAAAGTCCTCGGTTGGGAACCGAACACGTCGTTGGACAAGGGTTTGGCTGTCACTTACAAGTGGATCAAGGAACAATATAACCACCGCAAGGCCGGCAAGCGCGTGGGCATCGGCTGATGAAGAAGCCGACGACGCCATTCATCGCGGAAGTGTTTGGTTCGATCCCCAACCGCCTGCAGCTTGCGGGCGGCTGGATTGATCAGCCGTTCGTTTCGCGCCACAATCCCAAGGCCCCGGGAGCCATGGTGGTGGTGCAGATCGAGCCGACGTTCCGGCCGATGGATCGTTCGGGCATCGCCAGCGGCACGCGCGCGATCGCGCTGAAATTGTGGAAGGGGAAGCTGCCCAATCGCCCGCCGGAAGAACTGGTGCGCGAACTTTACGACGCAGAAAACAAAGGCAAAGCCGAGCCGAGCGGTTCGCAGGACATGATCGGATTGGTTTATCCCGGAGTGAACCGGTTGGACTACGATTTCAAAGTGCACGGCGGAGTTTTTCCATCGCACATCGAGACGCTGGATTCGGCGAAGCACGCGCGTTGGTTGGAGAAGGTCTTGCATCTATTGCCGATCGAGCCGCGACCGGATGGTTACAGTCCGCTCGGCGTAAAAAATCTGGAACCCAAATGGGTGGCGCGGCTGGGGCAGAGCGGCATGGATTGTTTCGAGGCGATCTGCAAAATGGACGTGGCGGCGTTGGGCGAATCGTTCAACGAAAACATGCGGTGCTGGGAAAAATTACTGCCGCACGTCGTGGCGCATCCGCTGATCAAACTCGATCTGAAGGCGATCTTGAAGGTGTATCAGAAGCATTTTCCCGGGGCGATGTTTTCGGGTTGTGGCGGCGGGTATCTGCTCGTGGCTTCCAAGGAAAAAGTTCCCGGCGCATTGCAAGTCACCGTGCGCACCACGCCATGAAGCCGAAGCCAGTCATCGTCAGCGGCGCGTTCGACGACATCCGTTCGCGCGACCTGCGTTTTTTGGAGGAAGCCGCGAAGCTCGGCGAATTGACGGTGTTGCTATGGGCGGACGGTGTCATTCAACAGCGCACAGGCAAAGCGCCGAAATTTCCGCTGGCGGAACGAGTGTATTTTCTCAAGGCCGTGCGCCATGTCCGCCGCGTGATTGCTTTGGACGAAACGGCTTCGCCAGATTCGTTGCCGAAAGATATAGCGGCTGACATCTGGGCGGATGTTGAAACCACGGCGAATGCCGAGCGCGAAAAGATTGCCCTCGACCGGAAAATCAGCCGGCGAATTTTTAAGACCGACGAACTGAAAGGATTTCCCAAACTGCCGCCGATGCCTTCGTCTCCCGGCAAAAAGAAAGTCGTGGTGACCGGTTGCTACGACTGGTTTCACTCCGGGCACGTGCGGTTTTGTGAGGAGGTCAGTGGGCACGGCGATCTGTATGTCATCGTGGGTCACGACGCGAACATCCGCCTGCTGAAAGGCGAGGGGCATCCGTTGATTCCGGAAGACGAACGGCGGTACGTGGTGAGTTCGATCCGGTTTGTGAAAGAAGCATTGGTTTCCAGCGGCGACGGCTGGCTCGACGCGGACCCGGAAATCAAGCGGCTCAAGCCGGATATCTACGCGGTGAATGAAGACGGCGACAAGGGCGGCAAGCGGGAATATTGCGAGAAGAACGGCCTCGAATACCTCGTGCTCAAACGCACGCCTGCGCCGGGATTGCCGAAACGCAGCAGCACGGATCTGCGCGGATTTTGAGGCGCGGGACCCGCGCGGTCAGTTCACGAACTTCTGGATCTTCAACCAGAACAGGCAGTCATTCGCCCACGGATGCGGGTGATTGAAAGGCGGCTTGTCATTCAAACCCAGACCGTGGCGGCCTTGTTCATAAATGTGCAGATCGAAGGGCACATGGTTTTTGCGCAGGGCGGAAGCGAACATCAGCGAGTTTTCCATGGGCACGGTTTTATCTTCAAAGGTGCACCAGATAAAGCAGGTAGGGGTGTTGGTGGTGACCTGCAGTTCGGCAGAGAGATTCTGGATCAGTTCCGGCGTTTGATTGGTGCCTAATAACGAATCCCGCGAGCCCTTGTGGGCGAATTCGCCGAAGGTGATGACGGCGTAGCACAGGATGCCCAGATCGGGCCGTGAACTTTGGCGCTCCACCACGTCACTGGCATTGGTATCGCCAGCGTCAAAATGAGTCATCAACGTGGCCGCCAGATGCCCGCCGGCCGAAGAGCCCATGATGCCGACACGATGGGCATCGATTTTGTATGCGTCCGCGTTGGCGCGCACCCAACGCACGGCGCGCGCGGCGTCGTTCAACATGGCCGGATGACGATAGCCGTTTGAACCCAGGCGATACTTGAGTACGAAGCACGTGATGCCGTGTTGATTCAGCCACAGCGCGTAGTCATTGCCCTCGTGCGCCGCGAGATGCGAGTAGCCGCCACCGGGGCAGATCACCATGGCCGCGCCGGTCGCATTGGTGGGGTCCGGCAGATAAGGAGTCAGCGTGGGGATGTCGTTGCTGGAGGTGCCCAACGCGCCGGGCGCGCCATCGGGCCAGAGTGGAATCGGGTCTTTCATTTCGGCGGAGGCCACGATGGCGGAACCCAAAAAGATTGCCAGCAAAAACAGTGTTTTCATGTGCGAGGAAATAGACTTGCGTAAAACCCTCCGCGTTTCAATGAAAAGTCGAAGCCCCGCGCCTGCCGTTTGACACCATGCCGTTGAAGACCTAACTTCGCAGCGTGTTTGAACTCGTTTCTGATTACGCACCCGCCGGCGACCAACCGCAGGCGATTGAGAAGTTGACCGCCGGCCTCGTTGCCGAGGCGAAGCACCAGACGCTGCTCGGCGTCACCGGCTCCGGCAAGACCTTTACCATTGCCAACGTCGTCCGCAACATCAACAAGCCCACGCTCGTCATTTCGCACAACAAGACCCTCGCCGCGCAGCTCTACGCCGAGTTCAAATCGTTCTTTCCGAACAACGCCGTCGAATACTTCGTCAGTTATTTCGATTATTACCAGCCCGAGGCCTACATCCCGCGCACCGACACGTTCATCGAAAAAGACTCCAGCGTGAACGATGACATCGAGCGCATGCGATTGTCCACCATGGCTTCGCTGTTCACGCGGCGCGATGTTTTGGTCGTTGCCAGCGTGTCGTGCATCTACGGCATCGGCAGCAAGGAGGACTACGCCGCCCTCGTCATTCCCTTGCGCGTCGGCCTCGAACTGTCGCGCGAACAATTCCTCTCGCGCATGGTGGACCTGCAATACTCCCGCAACGATCTCGCCTTCGAGCGCGGCAACTTCCGTGTACGCGGCGACACCGTGGAAGTCTGGCCCGCCGGCCGCGAGGACGGCTTGCGCGTTGAATTCTTCGGCGATCAAATCGAACGGCTCACGCGCTTCGAACCCTTGACCGGTCACAAGGTCGAGACGCTCGAGTCCACCATGATTTTTCCGGCCAAACAATTCGTGACCACCGGCGACAAGATGAAGCGCGCCCTCCTTGCCATCCGCGAAGAACTCGGAGTCCGCATCGCCGAATTTGAGCGCGATGGCAAATTGCTCGAAGCCCAGCGCATCAAGATGCGCACCGAATATGACCTCGAGATGCTGGAGGAAATGGGCTTCTGTTCCGGCATCGAAAACTATTCCCGCCATATTGCCAACCGCCCGGCCGGTTCGCGCCCGACCACGCTCTTTGATTTTTTCCCCAATGATTACCTCCTGGTCATTGACGAATCCCACGCCACCGTGCCGCAGATCGGGGCCATGTATGAAGGCGATCGCTCGCGCAAAACCGTCCTCGTGAACCACGGCTTTCGCCTGCCCAGCGCGCTCGACAACCGCCCTTTGAACTTCCTGGAATTTCAGGGCATGCAGAACCAGACCATCTACGTCAGCGCCACGCCCGCGCCGCGCGAGATTGGCTGGTCGCAGGGACGCGTTGCTGAACTCGTCGTGCGCCCCACCGGCTTGATTGACCCCAAGGTCACCATCAAGCCGTTGAAAGGCCAGATCGATGACTTACTTGAGGAAGTGCGCAAGCGGTCCGACAAAAAGGAGCGCACGCTCGTCACCACCCTCACCAAGCGCACCGCCGAGGAACTCACCGATTACCTCCGCGAGATCGGCATCCAGGTCCGCTATCTCCATAGTGAGATCGACGCCATCGAACGCGTCGAAATCCTCCGCGCTCTGCGCAAAGGCGAGTTCGACGTCCTCGTCGGCATCAATCTGCTGCGTGAGGGCCTTGATCTGCCCGAGGTCTCCCTCGTCGCCATTCTCGATGCCGACAAGGAGGGCTTTTTGCGCAGCGAAACCAGCCTCATCCAGACCGCCGGCCGCGCCGCGCGCCATCTGCATGGCGAAGTCATTTTGTATGCCGATGTGATGACCGACAGCATCAAGAAATTCCTCGCTGTCACCGAGGGCCGCCGCCAGCGGCAGATCGCCTACAACCTCGAGCATCACATCACGCCGCGCAGCGTCAGCCGCGCCGTCGAGGAAAGTCTCGCCAACCACGAAGCCGCGCGCGAAGAAGGCTTCGGCGTGTTGAAAGACGCCAAGCTCGACGTGGACCTCGCCGAAACCGTCCGCGAACTCGAGGCCGAAATGCTGAAGGCCGCCGAGGATCTCCAGTTCGAAAAAGCCGCCTTGCTGCGCGACCAGATCAAGGAGCTAAAGCGCATGCTCAACGGTGAAAGTCCCGCCGCCAAACCCAAGAGCGCCAACTATCGTCAGGGCAAACGTTCCTCGCGGCGCGTGGCTCAGGTGAAACTCAATAGTCCCGGTTCCTGATTCCCAGCCGCGAACCGGCCAGCGCCGTTTCGTGCCACAAACCAATCAGGTCCTGCAGCTTGCATATCCATTGTAACACCCTGCATTCCAGCGTGTTGGATAGAAAAATCGTGTCGCCCGTCGCACAGGCCACATCCACCTCGCGGATGATCATCGTGATCTGTTCGATCTGCCACTGGCGCATTTTTTGTGACGATGCGCCCGCGCCGGCCGTTCCGCCGGCTTCATTCGGCAGCAGACTCAACGTCAGGATCGGCTTCTTGATCTGCCGCGCCAGGTTCCACCACAACTCCCGCGCCACCGTGATGTCGTTGATCAGCACCAGCGTCAGCGCCGTGTCCACGCAATCGCGGGCATGGGCGACTTCCTGCCGCGCCTGCTTCAGCAGCCGGAGTTCGCCCTCTTCCAGGGCGATCGATTCCGCCTCGATCCGCGAAAAATTTCCCTGCGCGTTGAGTGGCAGGTTTAAATTCATTTCCACGCCGTCAATGCTCAACGCACACAGCACCCGTTGCTGCTCCAGCGAGACCGTCTCCAGATACGAATGAATGCCGCTCAAGGAATGGTTTGCCAATGGCATTGCCACCGGTAATCCATCCAAGAGAATTTCGATTTCCCCACCCCTCCCTGGGAGTTCTTCCTTATGCACTCGCATTTTCATAATCTATACACACATCGGTATTCTTGCATCAAAACGAGAGGGAAACTTATTAACAGGAAATTCACCGGATTGTCACCTGTCCGGTTCACTCTTCTCGCGCCGCCAAAATCGTTCCTTGTTTTTCCCCGGCCCGTAAAGCACTTTATTGGCGCGGTTTTGACACCATTATGCGGCCCGGTTCCAAACGACTCCTGCGCTTTTTGCTCAGTTGGATCATCAACACCATCGCGGTGCTGGTGGCGGTCGAAATGTTGCGCGGCCACATCCATTGCGAGCGGAACCAGGATTTGCTCGTCGCCTCCTTCCTGCTCGGCATCCTGAACGCCTTTGTGCGGCCCATCCTCCGGCTCATCGCCCTGCCGTTGCTCGTCGTCACCCTCGGCCTGTTCACGTTTGTCATCAATGCGCTCCTCCTTTATTTCGTCGGCTGGCTGTTGAACCCCAATTTTTATGTGGATAGCTTCCGCTACGCCTTTCTCGGCGCCTTCATCATCAGCGTCATCACCCTCGTCCTCAATTTTCTCACCGGCGCCTCGCGCGTCACCATCCAGCGCCCCATGCCGCCCGGCCCGCCCCGCGGCCCCGGCGATGGCAACGGCCCCGTCATCGACGTCTGAGGCCAGAAGCCTCGGCCCTCGGAGTTCCCTGTCCGCCGTTCTTTGATCGAACGTAAACACATTTACACCGCATCCCCGTGTAGCGCAGGCCTCCCGGCCTGCGGGTTCACGGGACTTTCCAGTCCCGTGTTCATTTTCAACCTGCAACCGCCCTGTGTTTATGCCCGACCCGTCCCCATCCGTGTTTATCTGTGTCCATCCGTGGCTAAAAAGTCTTTTCTGATTCGTGTGAATTCGTGTAATCCGTGTCAACCCCATCTTCTTTTTCCTCTCTGTGTGCTGTCGATCATCGACCTCTGTGCTCTGTGGCTAAAATCCCCGTATTTTTCCCGGCCATCGCGACCAAGATTTCAAACGGCACATAATTCACCCTTCTTTGCAACAATTCCCCCTTCCTCTTTCCTGAATCCTATTTACGATGGCCGCATCACATGACGCGGCCTGCCATCCAGTTCCGGTCCCTTGCCGTTTGTTCCGTTCTGCTCTTCGGTACGCTCCTGCTTTTCAGCCGCACGCTCTCCCACGGCTTTCTCGATCTCGACGATCCCGATTACGTCACCCAAAACCGCCACGTCCTCAACGGCCTCACCGCCGCCAACATTCGTTGGGCCTTTACCACCGGCGCTGCCGCCAACTGGCATCCCATCGCCTGGCTGTCCTTGATGCTGGATGCCCAGATCTACGGCAACTACGCCGGCGGTTTCCATTTCACGAATAATCTGTTGCATGCGTTGAACGCCGTGCTCGCCTTCCTGGTGTTGTTGAAATTAACCAGCCTGCGCGCCAAGGATGCCGCTCCGCCGTCAGATGCATTTTGGGCCTGCGCCGCCGTTGCCGCCGTCTTCGCCTGGCATCCGTTGCGCGTCGAATCCGTTGCCTGGATCGCCGAGCGCAAGGACGTCCTCAGCGCTTTTTTCTTTTTCATCACCTTGCTCTCCTACGCCGCGTTTGTCGGCCCATCCGAAAATCGCACCGCCAAATCCTGGGCTTTTTATATCCTCGCCCTATTCCTGTTCGCCCTTGGTTTGATGAGTAAACCCATGCTCGTCACGCTGCCATTTTTGCTCCTCGTGCTGGATTGGTGGCCGCTCTGGCGATTGAACCGCTCCACCTTCCTGCGCTTGCTTGCTGAAAAAATCCCCTTCTTCGCGCTGGCCTTCGCCTCCTGCGTGATCACCTTGCTCGTCCAAAAAAATGGCAACGCCATCATCGAATCGGAAACCTTCCGCCAACGCTGGTCCAACGCCGCCGTCTCCGTGTTGCGCTATCTGCAAAATATTGCGTGGCCCCGCCACCTCGCCATCATTTATCCGTTGCCGCCCCATCGGCCAATTCCACTAGTAGTCGGCGCACTGGTTGCCTTGGTCTTTTTTACCGTCGCGGCCCTCTGGCAATCGCCTCGCCGACCTTGGCTGCTCGTCGGCTGGCTTTGGTTTGTCGGCCTGCTTCTGCCCGTGCTCGGTTTCGTGCAAGTCGGCCTCCAAGCCATGGCGGATCGCTACACCTATCTGCCCATGCTCGGCTTGTTGCTCGCCGTCGTATGGACCCTCCGCGAATTGAAATGGTCGCCACCGTTGAAAACCGCGCTCGTCACGCTCGCCTTGCTGGCCTGTGCCGCCACCACTTGGCGGCAAACCGATTTCTGGCGAACACCGCAGGCCCTTTACGACCATGCCCTTGCCGTCACCCACGACAATTATCCTGCCGAATGTTATCTCGGCACCTGGCTCGCCAATTCCGGCCAATATACCGACGCGGAAACTCATCTCCGCCGTGCCATTGCTTTGAAGCCCGATTTCAAAGACGCCCGCTTCAAGCTCGCCGTCACCCTCGCCAATCTGGGCCGCCTCGATGACGCCATCGCCGCCTACCGCGAGCTTTTACAGATCAATCCCCATCACGCTCTCGCTAATTACAACCTCGGCCTGCTTCTCCTCAATCAGGATCACCCTGCCGATGCGATTCCCTATTTTCAATCAGCCTTGCAAAACAAACCGGACTACGATTCCGCCCTCGTAGCCATCGGTCTCGCCCAGGCCCGGCTCGGCCAAACGAATCTCGCAACCGCCAGCTTTGAAAAGGCGCTCGCCCTCAAACCCGCCGACGCCATCGCCCGTTGCCATTTCGCCGATACCCTCAACGATTGGCACCGCGGCCCGGAAGCTCTCGCGCAATACAACTTGGCCCTGCAATTCGATCCCAATTCTGCCAACGCGCATTGCCATTATGCGGATGCCCTCGCCGCGCTGGGCCGCTCCGTCGAAGCCCGTTCGCAATATCGTCTGGCCATGGAACTCGATCCCAAAGATGCCGCCGCCTGTCTCGGCCTCGCCATGGTCTTCGAGGATTTGGACCAACTCCCGCAGGCCGTCGCCTGCTATCAACGCGCCGTCGCCCTTGATCCCACCAACGCCGGGGCACAATATAATTTAGGTACCATGCTCTTGAACCAGGATCATCCCGCCGACGCGCTGGTCCATTTCACCGCCGCCCAACAACTCGTACCCGACAATTCCTCCGCTTTCATGGGCGCCGGCCTCGCCCGCGAACAACTGGGTCAGGAAAGCGAAGCGGTCACCGATTTCCAACGCGCCGTCGCGCTCGCGCCGCAGGATGCGCAGGCTCAACAACAACTCGCCCACGCCCGCCAGGCCTTGGCCGCCAAAAATAACCAGTAGCCGGGCAGGGGAGCGCGTCTTCTTGCATTGCTCGCCACTCATCACTCATCACTCATCACTCATCACTCTTGAATCTTGAATCTTGAATCTTGAATCTTGAATCTTGAATCTTGAATCTTGAATCTTGAATCTTGAATCTTGAATCTTGAATCTTGAATCTTGAATCTTGACTTTCTTCTCAAAGTTACCTACCGTTCGGTAAGTTACTATGGGCGATGTCACCACCGATTCAGCCACCCGCCGCCACATCTTGCGCGCGGCGCTTAAGCATTTCGCCCACAACGGCTATGCGGCCACCTCTGTCCAGCAAATCGTGGATACCGCCCATGTCTCCAAACCCGCCCTCTATTATCATTTTAAAGACAAGGCCGCCCTTTTCGAGGCGCTCGTGTGCGAAGCGCATGACCTGCGTTACCGCGTGTTGCAGGGCGCGGTGGTTTCCGGTGACCCGTTGTCCGCGCAATTGGAACGCATCCTGGTCGCGCTCTTTGATTGTTTCCGCGCCAATCGCGCCCTGATGCGCATCGCTTTCAATACCATGTTCGCCGCGCCCGGTGAATTGCCGGAAAATCTCCGTTTCATTGACCGCTGCGAACGCAATTTCGAATTTGTCCTCGACCTTTTCAAATCCGCGCAAAAAAATGGCGAGCTCGATTCCGCCTTCGATTGCGAAGAGATGGCCTTCAGTTATTATGGGATGGCCAATTTCTACCTGAAAGGCCATCTTGTTTCCCCCGATTGGGATTTGGACCGGGGCATGGCGCAGCGCATCGTGAAACTTTTTCTGGCGGGCGCCGGGCCCAAGACCGGCGGGAAAAAATCAAAACCGGGGCTCAAGGCAAAACAACCGAGGTTAAAATGAAATCAAAAGTATTTATCGGCATCATCGTCGTCGTTTGCGTTTTTGCGATCATCGCCCTGGTCAAGGGCCTGCAGTTCAAGGCCATGGGCGACGCCCAGAAGGCCATGCCGCTGCCCGTTTCCACCATCGCCTCCTTCACCGCCACCAATGAAAACTGGCAGGACAGCTTCACCGCCATCGGCACCGTTTACGCCGTCCGCGGCGTCATGGTCTCGCCCGAGATCGCCGGCATGGTCAAGGAGATCAATTTTAGTTCCGGCGCCACCGTCAACCAGGGCGATCTCCTCGTCCGCCTGGACACTTCATCCGAGGAAGCGCAACTCCGCGCCGCGCAGGCCCAGGTGGATCTCGCCCGCCTCACCGCCGAACGCAATCGCAAGCTGATCGTGGACAAAACCGTTTCCCAGTCGGACTTTGATTCCGCCGAGTCCATGTTGAAACAAAGCCAGGCCAATGCCGATGCCATCTCCGCCATCATTGACAAGAAAACTATCCGCGCCCCGTTCTCCGGAAACCTCGGCATCTGCCTCGTCAACCTCGGCCAGCAACTTGACGTGGGCAAAGCCATTGTCTCCCTCCAATCCTTGACGCCGGTGTACGTGGATTTCTCCCTGCCGCAACAGGACCTCTCCAAACTCGCCACCGGTCTCGAAGTGAAGGTCACTTCCGACGCCTATCCTGGAACTAATTTCACCGGCAAACTCATCGCCATCAATCCCGACCTGGACATCAATACCCGCAGCGTGCAACTGCGCGCCTCTTTTGAGAATGCCGATCAACTCCTGCGCCCCGGCATGTTCGTGCGCATTGAAGTCGTTCTCCCGGTCAGCCAGCCTGTCCTCGTCATCCCCGCCACCGCCGTGTTGAGTGCGCCCTATGGCGATGCCGTCTATCTCATCCTGCCCGCCGCCAAGGCCGGTCTCACCAACCTGCCGCCCACCCAGCTCGTCGCCCAGCAGAAATTCATCCGCACCGGCCGGCACCAGGGCGATTTCATCACGGTGGAATCCGGACTGGAACCCGGCGATCAAGTGGTGAGCGCCGGCCTGTTCAAATTGCACAATGGCGATCCCATCTCGGTCAACAATACCAACGCGCCGACCCCGGTCCTTTCACCCAATCTGCCGAATAGCTGACCACGCGCATGAAATCTTTCACAGATATCTTCATCCGCCGGCCGGTGCTCGCCACCGTGGTGAGCCTTATCATCCTCATCGCGGGCGTGCAGGCCATCCATTCGCTGAATGTCCGCCAGTATCCCCGCAGCGAGAACGCCACCGTCACCGTCACCACCGTGTACGTCGGCGCCAGCGCCGACCTCGTGCGCGGGTTCGTCACCCAGCCTTTGGAACGCGCCATCGCTGCCGCCGACGGCATTGATTACATGGATTCCGTCAGCAAGCTGGGGCTCTCCACCATCACGGTGCATCTCCGGCTCAATTACGATTCCAAAAAGGCGCTCGCTGAGATCAGTTCCAAGGTGGACCAGGTGCGCAACATCCTGCCGCCGGAAGCGGAAATTCCCACGCTGGCCATCGTCACTGCGGATTCCCAGTTCGCCGCCGCCTATCTGAGTTTCTCCTCGACCATTCTCGATGCCAATCAGATCACCGATTATCTCGTGCGCGTGGTCCAGCCCCGCCTCACCGCGCTCGAAGGCGTGCAATCCGCCGATCTCCTCGGTGGACGCACCTTCGCCATGCGCATCTGGCTCAAGCCCGACCGCCTCGCGGCCTTCAATATCAGTCCGAATGAGATCCGCACCGTCCTCGCGGCCAATAACTTCCTCTCCGCCGTCGGCCGCACCAAGGGCTCGCTCATTTCCGTCAATCTCACCGCCAACACCGACCTGCGTTCCGTCGAGGAATTCAAGAACCTCGTCGTCCGCCAGAACGGCACGCAGCTCGTCCGCTTGCGCGATGTCTCCGATGTCGTTCTCGGTGCCGAAGACTACGATTCCGAAGTCCGTTTCAGCGGCGAACGCGCTGTGTTCATGGGCGTCTGGGTGTTGCCCAATGCCAATTCTCTCGACGTCATCAAGCGCGTCCGCGTGGAATTGGCCGCCATCCAAAAATCCCTGCCCACCGGCCTCGACGCCCGCGTGGCCTATGATGCCACCGCGTATATCTCCGGCGCGCTGCACGAAGTCGTCAAGACCCTCGTCATCACCTTGTTCATCGTGGCCATCGTCATCTTCCTGTTCCTCGGCTCCTTCCGTTCCGTCCTGATTCCCTTGGTGGCCATTCCGCTTTCGCTCATCGGCGCGATTTTCCTGATGCAGGTGCTCGGCTTCACCGTCAACCTGCTCACCTTGCTCGCCATCGTGCTGGCGGTCGGGCTGGTGGTGGATGACGCCATCGTCGTCGTCGAAAATGTCGAGCGCCACATCCGCGAAGGCAAGAAGCCCGTGGACGCCGCCATCCTCGGCGCGCGGGAACTCGTCGGCCCCATCATCGCCATGACCATCACGCTGGCCGCCGTTTACGCGCCCATCGCCTTCCAAGGCGGCCTCACCGGTTCATTATTTCGTGAATTTGCCCTGACTCTCGCCGGCGCCGTGTTCATTTCCGGTATCGTCGCCCTCACGCTGTCACCGATGATGGCTTCCCAGTTGTTGACCCGGCAAAACGAGGAACATGGCCTGGTCGGCAGCATCAATCATCAGTTCGACCGGCTGCGCAATTTTTACGGTCGTGTCCTCGACTGGACGCTTGTGCGCCGGCCCTTGGTCTATACGGTTTGGATCGGACTGACCTTGTTGATTCTGCCCATGGGTTTTATGTCCTGGGCCGCCCGTGAACTCGCCCCCGCTGAGGATCAGGGCGTTCTCTTCGGCGCGGTGGAGACGCCCCCTGATGCCACCATCGAACAGACTTCCTTTTACGCCGATGAGGCGGGTCGCATCTTCAACTCGGTGAAGGAAAAGGAACAATCCTTCCAGATCACCATGCCGGACAGCGGCTTTGGCGGCTTGGTGCTCAAACCGTGGGGCGAGCGCAAACGTTCCGTTTTCTCCTATGTCCCTGAGATGCAGGCCGCGGTGAACGAGTTGCCGGGCATTCGCATGTACATGATCACTCCGCCGCCCCTGCCTACCGGCGGTGAAAACTTTCCCGTGAATCTCATCATCTCCTCCACGGCGGAACCGCAGGAGATCCTGAAATATGTGGATATGCTCGAACAGGAATGCACCACCAACGGCATGTTCTTTTTTCCGCCAATGCTCGATACCAAAATGGATCAGCCGGAAACCCAACTCGTCATTGATCGCGACAAGGTCGCCGCCCTCGGCCTCGACATGCAAACCGTGGGTTCCGATCTCGGCGCGCTCGTCGGCGGCAATTATGTGAACTGGTTCGACCTGTCCGGTCGCAGTTACAAGGTCATTCCCCAGCTCGAACGCAACGCCCGTCTCACCGCCAACCAATTGGAAAACACCTGGGTGCGCGGTCCGCGCGACCAGCTCATCCCCGTCAGCACCTTTGCCCATCTCGAACATCACACCACGCCGCGTTCGCTCAACCGCTTCCAGCAGTTGAACGCCGTCAAGATCAGCGGC
>Ga0206913_1121_pt2 | contig 16068 bp, 16 predicted proteins | sample Alteio_BWOrgHeat_72_FD_152942 | JGI IMG/M metagenome (GOLD analysis project Ga0206913, IMG submission 152942) | Enriched cells from forest soil in Barre Woods Harvard Forest LTER site, Petersham, Massachusetts, United States -... | ecosystem: Environmental > Terrestrial > Soil > Temperate forest >... | reverse complement strand
ACCAGTGGACGAAGCAGGTGGCATCGCACTTTGGCGGCACACGCAATGGAACGATTATCCACTGGCCTAAGGGAATTGAAGGTAAGGGCGAAATGCGCACGCAGTTTCATCACGTGATTGACGTGGCGCCAACCATTCTCGAACTGGCCGGACTGCCACAACCACTGATGGTCAATGGCGTTCAGCAGCGGCCTATCGAAGGTATCAGCATGGCGTATTCCTTCAACGATGCTTCCGCCGCCGAGCGCCATGAAACGCAATACTTCGAAATGTTCGGCAATCGCGGCATCTACCATAAGGGCTGGACCGCGGTCACCAAACATCGCACTCCGTGGGAGACAGGCCAGGTGGAGACTATCGCCTTCAATGACGATCACTGGGAGCTGTATGACACGTCAAAGGACTGGTCGCAGGCCAGAGATCTATCGAAAGAGCAACCTGAGATGTTGCGGAAGTTACAGCAACTCTGGCTGATTGAAGCGGTGAAATACAACGTGCTGCCTCTGGACGACCGCTTTGCCGAGCGTGGAAATTCCGAGATCGCTGGACGCCCGGAGCTCATCCGGGGAAACCGCCAGATAGTCTTTGGCGGAATCGCACGGGTTCCCGGATTGGCGATGATCAACATGCAGAACAAGTCGCACGCAGTGACCGCTGAGATCCAGGTTCCAAAGTCGGGAGCCGAAGGCGTGATTACCGCTGTTGGAGGCGTTACCGGCGGCTGGAGCCTGTACGCGAAAAATGGCAAGCCGAAATATTGTTACAACTTCTTTGGGTTGGACCAGACATACGTGGAAGGCGCCAGCGCAATTCCGCCGGGCCTGCATCAACTGCGGATGGAATTCGCTTATGACGGCGGCGGCATTGCCAAGGGTGGCAAGGTTTCCCTGTTTGTTGACGGCAAGAAAACCGGCGAAGGCCGCGTTAAGCAGACTGAACCCTTTCCCTTCGGAGAAGAGACTTGCGATGTCGGCTTTGAAGCCGGATCTCCCGTAACAACCGACTATCCAAAGACTGGCACGGAGTTTTCCGGACAAGTGAATTGGGTGGAGTTTGACGCAGGTGTTGCAGCCGACGATAACAATCACCTGATCACTGCGGACGAACGCCTTCAGGTGGCCATGGCGAAGCAGTAGCTCTATCCATGAGTACCAAAGACCATGCCAACCGGCCATATCCTTACGGCCATGGCAATGGCCATGTTCGCGATTCCATTCGGCCCGCCAGCGCTGCTAACATGCTCTACAAAAGACCCTGATTTGGACCCTTATCTCAAGCACATCGACGGAGCCGCCAAGGGATGGTCAAAAAGAAACGCATTCGCTCACCACGATTCTCTGTGCCGAACAATGAGGAAGCTGTTATTTCAATCGGCTCGGAAAAATACAAAGGCACTCTTCAAGTTCTGTCACTTACCGGTGGCGCAATTCGCCTGGACAGACATATCGCCTCGGGCACCCTGGGGGACATCGGGATCAACACGGTCTCCGGCAGCTGCTCAGCCGCAATAGAGCTTCTGCCAATGGCGAGGAGCAAAGCGCAGCCTTTCCGATTCATCGCCATGGGGCCGGTCGCCCGAGAACGATTGACGGACGCTTTGAAGAAGATGCGTGGACAGGGACTGGCAGTCGAGAAGACTCCACTGGACCAGTTCCGAAGCCTGGCACGGAGTGTGCTTTCGCGGGGTTCTCGAAGATGAAATAGTTGCCCGGGAACGAGTCGCGGAAGGAGATGTAATTGATGCGTGATTTGAACTCACCGCCGTATTTTTTTGATACTCGGCGTCCTCTCAAGAGTCAGAGTGTTTAAGATCGAAATGGCATTTAAGGCTTTAGGAATTTTCGGATTTGTGTCTTCAAAACTCGCTCATTCTTTAGATCACATTCCCAAACAATCAACGATGTCCATCCTGCTGCAGTCAACCGCTCCGAATTTTTCCGATCCCGGATCTGATTTCCTGTAACCTTTTTAAGCCAGTATTCTCGGTTTTCTTTAGGAATGCGTGCGCCACGTGCGCAATCATGGCCGTGCCAGAAGCAGCCATGCACAAAAATGACCTTACGTTTCCCTCCAAACACTAAATCTGGTTTTCCTGGAAGATCCTTCCTATGCAGCCTAAACCGATATCCCATCAGATGAACTATGCTGCGCAGAGTTAGTTCCGGCTTTGTATTTTTGCTCTTAACAGCCTGCATAGTTCGCCTTCTAACGTCAGGCGATTCCATTAGGCTCTCTGAATCGCAGTCAATTTGGATTCTCTCACCAATTCTCCTGCTCGCCTGATGATTGTCTTCCGCATCGTTTCAGCCCCTCTATGCTCGACTTCGAAATCCACGAAATTCACTTCCTCGTCTTTGCCACGGAAACATTCGTGAAATGCTTTTAATAGGTGAACTTCGTCGAGAGATTGTGCGACGGGATGCGGATTATTTCTTGGACTTGCAATAGTTGCTGGCATCACATAAATGCATGGAGGGGGCAGCATATAGTGGGCAACGGGTGTCAGACGTTCGGGCGCACCTGCCGACTTTGGACATGGTCTCCCAACTGTTCCGCAGACCATATCCCAGATCATGACACCATCAACCCGTTGGTTTCGGGAAATGATCTCCGCGCTTAAGCGTGTATGAATTCCTGACCATGCATTGGCACGTGGATCAGAGCCCGGGTTCGTACAGACGCTCCAAATCACAAATTCCTGCGCATTTGGAGGCCGCTCGAAAATATTCGTATTGTTGCCATCGAGACATCCTTTAAGTTCGATAGCTGCGACCCTCCCTGTTTTCATTCGAACAAGATAGTCATAACGGTTGGCCTCGCCAGCTGATTCCCAGTTCTGAATGAAGCCATGGTCTTGCATATAATTCAGGACGTTACGGCCAAATTCCCGTTTGTCGCGCATGGTCGCGGAGAACTGCCCACGAATTCGCTCAATTGCGCCGCGAAACAGGCTATTGTAAAACTCTTCCTCGCTTAACCCATGGGTACCTAGCTTATGAGCCTCAACTTTCAGAACTTCCGCATACTCTAGGATTAGCTTCTGAAGTTCGTCATTTTGAAGACAAGGAATAACGTTCATGCGGCTGCTATTTTCCCTTGTAAGACTGCATTTACTATCGGCTCAAAAATATGTTTTGCTAAATGCCGGACAACAGGAACCACAACACCATCGCCAGTGAGATGATAAGCCTCATTGTAATTTTCTGGGAGGATGTAGTTGTCAGGCAATCCCATCAAACGCGCAGTCTCTCTGCTTGAAATAAGACGCGCCTTCACAGACTGTCCCTCAACAACCAAAATCAATTGACGACTTGATCCACCAGCCGGCGTACGCAAACATCCCGACAGACCATCAAAGCGAACCTCTGCGCGCTGTACTTTACGACCTTTCTCATTTGGCCGTGTACGTTTATAGACGGCACCGACTATCTTGTGTCCCAAGCGTTGTGCCTTCTCAACCTTAGTGCGGTTAATACCACTCATCATGCCGAGAAGCTGCTGAGTTTCGTCTAAAGAGAACCAAGGCATACTGTTCACATCTTCATCAAGTACGTCAGCTAAACACGTCGTGCGCTTAGATGGAAGAGGTGGATTCCACCATATCCAACCCTGCTTAGTTTTTGGGGACAATTTTTCGTAAGCCGTTTTTAATGCCCGCGTATGCCAAGGAGATATTGGCTCTACTGCAGCCAGTCCCTCCGGCAAATTCACGTCTTGGCGAATACCAATAACGAATAGCCGGGCTCTGGAATGAGGTACAAATAAAGCAGCATCCGCGACTAAGGCACCCACCAAATAACCTGCTTGTTGGAAACCGTCGCAGATGGCGGCAAAATCCTTTCCGCCATGCGAGGTTAAAGCTCCACATACATTCTCAAGCACAATTAGACGCGGAGCGCGATTCTCTTCAACCAAATTATTCATCAAGTTCCAAAACGGCCAGAATGTGCCCGATCTATCGCCTTTCAACCCCGCGCCACCGCCCGCGAGAGAAAGATCTTGGCATGGGAATGACGCCCATGCAAGATCCGCCACTCCTTGAAGATCAATGTGAGTGAGAGATCCAACATCAGCCGTCTTCAATTCCATGTCGCCCCAATTGGCACGATAGGTCCGCCCCTTCTTATGATCAAAATCATTTGAAAAAAGACAAGACCATTCTTGCCCCAATCCCGCACGCACCATCCCTCCGCCCGCAAAGAATTCGTAAAATGATGGCATCACATTCACCCCTGCCCCTTAAAGAGGGGCCACTTGTCCGCGATATACTTCTCGGTTGCGTCGCGCACCACCCAGGCTAGAGATACCTTCTTCTCTTTAGCGATGTTTTCAAGAGTCTTGTAAATATCAGGCGGAAAACTAATTGTGGCACGTACTTGCGCTATAGCCTCTTCTTTCATCTTTTTTCGATCTTCCTTTTGGCCTTTCATCCAGGCGTGCCGCTCCAATAGTTCACCACATTTCACCACATCGGTGAACTGAATACAAGCCCTTCGGCTCGTTGGAAACGCCCCACTCACCTGGGCAATAAACTCTCTAGTATTTGCCATATCAATAATTCGCTTTAAATTCGCTACAAGTTTACTATAGATTGCTCAAGCATTGTTCTCTTTATTTTCGCTTAAAACCTTTAGCAAAATACAATTTGTGGGCAAGAAAAACGTAATGATTTTCGGCCGAAAGGCAAAAAAAGGGGCGATCGTTCGGTGATCATCTTATCGAATTAGGCTGGGCAGGTTATTTAGACAACGTCTATTGACTCTGTCTTTAATATCTGCCATAATGCAAAAGTAGTTCGACCGAGAGCGGCGTCGGAGGAAGAAGCAGCTAGCGACTGGCAAATAGCCATCAGCAACTGCAAAATCAACCCTAAAAGGCCAGCAACCTTGTGTGACTCGAGGCGGGATTCTTCCGTCAAAAGATTTCCACAACCATGGGCAGGAGAAGTGTGTCCGGGCGATTGCCAAAATCGCCGAAAGTGCCAAAAGTGATAATTTGAAACCTTAAGAGATTCGCAGGCCAGGGCGCCTGCGCTCCATAGTCAAAATAAATTTCGAGATATCAGAAGCCACCCAATGGGTGGCTTTTTTATTTGGAGCGAAAATGACAAAGCAAGAAATAATGGCAGCCATTTTTGAGTGCAAAGAGAAGCTGGGGCATGTACCGACCCGCAACGAACTGGTCAAGATCGCCAACATCAAACGCGAGCAGATCAGGCAGCATTTCGGCAGCTACACGCAAGCCCTGCGCGAATGCAATCTGGAAAGACCGGGACCGAAAGAAGTGCGTCTGGACGTGTTGTTCCGGGACTGGGCCGGAATTGCGCGCAAGCTGAAGAAGCTGCCAACAACCTTTGAGTATGAGCAGCTGAGCCAGTTCAGCCAAAAACCGCTGGCCAGGAAATTTGGCACGTGGGGCAATGCTCCCATGGGGCTGAAAAGGTGGGCGGAAGAAAATGGCGAAGCCGCCGGGTGGGAGGACGTTCTGGGGCTGGTCCGGGCAAGGGAGATTTTCCGGCGGCGGGCACAGCCGGGAAGGTTTATCCCCCGGGCGTGCACACAGGTGCTGCCGGACCGGCCGAGCTACGGAGCATTGATGCGTCCCTGCTCACTGCTGTGTGAACCGACGAATGAGGCGACCGTGCTTTTCCTGTTTGCGGCGATGGCCGAAGAATTGGGGTTTGCAGTCCTGCATGTACAGGCTGAGTTTCCTGATTGCGAGGCGCTGCGCGTGGTGGCCCAGAGCCGTGTGCAGCGGGTGAGGATTGAGTTTGAGTTCGAAAGCCGGAACTTTGAACGGCATGGGCATGATCCGAAGGGCTGTGACCTGATCGTGTGCTGGGAACATAACTGGATGGATTGTCCGCTGGAGGTGCTGGAGCTGAAGAAAGCGTTCAGCCAGAGGCAAGAAAATCTCACCACTGATTCGCACTGATGCCACTGATAGGAAAACTTACCGCGGATTTGCACGGATGGACGCGGATCGGGAAGACAGAGATCGGGGGATCGCGCGTGATCGGGGGATCGCCGTGATCGGAAAAACAAAAACCTTTAACCACAGAGAACATCCATTCGACTCGACTCCCCTTTGGGTCGCTCAGGACGGGCTATGCAACACGGAGGAAAATCAGTAACAGCGCGGGGCTCACCATTGATTTGCACTGATGGCACTGATAGGAAAAAGCAAAAACCTTACCACGGATAAACACGGATAGAACGGATCAGGAGCAAGGCCAAAAGATCTGGTGATCGCCGACATCGGGTCATCGCATGACATCGCACGTCATCGGAAGGCAAAATCGACCACTAAGGCGGTGCGGAATCACGTTTTTTACAATTTAAAACAGCTGCAAGATTAAGATTGACGGCGTCGCGACGGTTTTACGCCGAACAACCGGTCAACCAACATATAAAAAACGATCTGCTCAAGGAAAAGCGCCGGAATTAAGTACACCCATCCGAAGAAGGTTGCAACAACCACAATTACAACTATGTTTATCACCAAACAGCCTAGGATGAAGAAGAGGAACTGGGGCGATCGAAATTCCTGCCGGTACTCTTCTCTGATACCCACAACGATTAATATGGATAGGAAACTAAAAAATATCCATAAGGGACTATAGTGGTAGATCTTGACGAAAAGATAGGCTCCAAGCATGACCACGCAGGCCATGAGCGCGGACGCAACCAGCAACAATAAATCCACTATTCGCTTCAAAAGCTCCCTTTACTGCCAATTTCCTCGACGAGACCAAGGCCCCTTACAGCTTCGGCAACACAATCCCCTGCTGCTTCTGGTACTTTCCGGCTTTGTCTTTGTAGCTGGTTTCACAAGGCTCGTCGCCCTGGAAGAAGAGGATCTGGCACAGGCCCTCATTGGAATAGACTTTGGCCGGGAGCGGCGTGGTATTGGAGATTTCCAGAGTGACAAAGCCTTCCCACTCTGGCTCAAAAGGCGTTACATTCACGATGATGCCGCAGCGCGCGTAGGTTGATTTGCCGACGCAGATGGTCAGAATGTCACGCGGGATTTTGAAGTACTCAACCGAGCGCGCCAGAGCAAAAGAGTTCGGGGGAACAAGAATGGACGGTGCCTGCACGCTGACGAATGATTTTTCGTCAAAATTTTTGGGGTCGACAATGGAGGAATTCACGTTGGTGAAGATTTTGAATTCGTCGGCGACGCGCAGATCGTATCCGTAAGAAGAGACGCCATAGGAAATCACGCCTTCACGCATCTGGCGGTCATTGAAAGGAGTGATCATTCCTTCTTGTGCCATGCGGCGGATCCAGCGGTCGCTTTTAATAGCCATTGGGGATGGGTTCCTTGATTTTGAGGGAATTTTTACGCAAACATCTTTATGCAAATAAGAAGTCATCTTATAGGTGAAACTGTTCCATTGACAACCTGCGCAAAAGTCCAATAGCATCTATGAGTTACGCAGTTTCTGGCAAATCTGAGGAGAGCTGACCTGTGATTAAGCTCGATATCATCAACGAAGTGGTCAATAAAACCGGTATCACCAAGACCAAGGCTGAGCTGGCCGTGGAAACGGTGTTTGAAAGCATGAAGAAGTCTTTGGCCCAGGGTGAGCGCATTGAGCTGCGCGGATTTGGCGTGTTTAACGTACGGCCGCGCAAAACTGGTATCGGGCGCAACCCGCGGACGGGCGCCGAGGTCAACATTCCGCCCGGAAAAGCCGTGCGCTTCAAGCCAGGTAAGGAGTTGCAGTCCATCGACTAGGTAAGTTGACCGCCTGACGCCCGGCCAACTTCATCTTGTAAGGGCCCAATAGCTCCATGCCGGATAACCAGCCACTTCCCCAGGAATATCACGTCTTTGATCCTGAACGTAAAGAGATCAGGGTTGTGGTGATCCAGCCCATGCGGCGGCGCTATTGGCTGCATGCGCTGCTCTTTCTGGCCACAATCTTTACCACGCTCTGCATTGGCGCTCGCATGCAGTACAGCTTTGACCACAACCTGGGCCTGTTTTCCCAGGACCTGGATTTCTGGCCATGGCAGTGGGTCTTTGAGGATTGGCATCGGCTGCTTCTGGGTGTTCCCTTCTCGGCATGTATTTTGGGGATCCTTACGGCGCATGAGCTTGGACATTATGTGCTGTGTGTGCGTCGAGGCGTGTTGGCTACGTTGCCGTTTTTTATCCCTGCGCCCACGTTGATTGGCACCGTGGGAGCTTTTATCCGGATCAAGTCGCCCATCCGTAGCCGCGCAGACCTGTTTGATATTGGCATTGCCGGGCCGATTGCCGGCTTTGTGGTGGCAGTCCCTGTTTTGATCTTTGCTCTGCTGGCGTCAAAGCCTCTTACGGGTGAGGCTGCGGCGTATGCCTCCGGCAATGACAGCTTGACTCTTGGGCTGCCGCTAATATTCAAGCTGGTGCATTGGATGATCGCCGCACTGGGCAGCCATGCAGCTTCAGCGCAGGTTCCTGTGCACGGCTTATATCTGCATCCCATGGCGATTGGGGCGTGGGTCGGCCTTTTTGCAACCTCGCTGAACTTATTGCCCGGAGGCCAACTGGATGGTGGTCATATTATTTTTGCCTTGAATCCTCGTCTGCATCGGCCAATCTCTTTGCTCAGCATTGTTGTGCTGCTTCCGTTGAGCTGGTTTTATTGGGCCGGATGGCTTCTGTGGGCCATGGTGCTGCGCTTTACCGGCGGTCGCCATCCGGATGTACCATTGCTTCCTCCGCTCGATACCAAACGCCGCGTTTTGGCTGTCTTTGCGCTGATCATGCTGGCGCTCACGCTCACGCCAGCACCATTCGGAGACCAGGGATTGGGCAAAGTGATTCAGGATTACCACAAACCGCCGCAGCAGCAGACACCGTCAAAACAATAGTTACAAAAAACTAATTTTTTTTACGTTGTAATCATTCAAGCTAGAGTAAGCATTGTGAAACTTAGTTTCCGTATCGCGATCTTCTTGCTGTTGCAGCTAACCCCCAAGGGCCCCTTGTCGGCATGGCCTGCTCTCGATGACAAAGAAAAAATCGATGCAAAAGAAATAGTGAGACAGGCGGTGATCAACTTCAACGCGCGAGAATCACTGCCAAGAAATTACTCCTATGTTGAGAAACTGACGAACGCTGATTCTCGCCTGCAGAACGGCCATGGTACTGACACCTATGAGGTCATGGAAATCAATGGACGCGCCTTTCGCCGGCACATTGCACACAACGATAGAAGCATCGCCGCAATGGAAGATCCTGAAGCAGATGAGGCCCAACGCGCAAAATTGATTGAGGCGGAACGCAAAATTCTGGATGAGCAAATCAAACCTGATCAGACTAAAGAAACGCTGCAAATTGCTGTCCAGAAAATCATGGAAGAATCAGGATTAAAAGACTGGGAGCCTCAGCCGCTTGCGATTAACCATAGAGAATCGGTGGGCGTGGTCTATTTCACACAAACGTTGTATCAATTCAAATTGCCGATCACAGAACTGGATCAGAAATTTCACCTGAAGGCCCGGGGTGAAGAGATCAGAGACGGCCGCAAGACTTACGTCATCCAAGCCGATCCGCTACCTACGAAAGACAAAACTGATGTTGCCGCAAACTTTAAGATAAAAATCTGGATCGACCAGCAAGAACTACAGATTGTGAAGGTCGAAGGCAAAGCTCTTCGAGCAGGGCCGCTCTCCAGCCCGGATTATGCTGCATTTTCTTCCAAGACCTTGTCGAAACAGGAAATAGAAGCTCGCAGGCAGAAGCTCAGTGAAACACGTTTATTTTATAGCGCAGATACGGTCGTCATGCAGGAGTGGATCAAGGTGAATGATGAAGTATGGCTGCAACGGTGGCGTCACATAAAAGGCTCGAATGAACTTTTGATGAATGACTCAGGGTCCAGGCCATACTTCGTCAGACCTAACGGTCCTGACGCGGTGGAATATGACACCGTCTATTCGAATTACAAAAAGTTCCGGGTAGAGCACCGTATTCTCCCTGCCACCACTGTGCCGCCTGATTCAAAGCAGCGATAGAGCATCCACATCCACAATTACGTTCGTACGCGGAATTTTTTCTCCGTCAGCAAAAGCCAGCATTCTTCTGAGCGCGGCATTGAGCTTCTCGCGGCTGGCGGCCTTCAAAATAAAGTGGTAACGGTAATCGCGTTTCAAGCGCAGAATCGGGGCAACCGAGGGTCCCAACACGCGTACGCCTTCATTGCGCGTGGATTCAAACCACTTGCCGAGTTGTCCAGTCCAGCGCAGCGTTTGCTCAAGCTTGTCACTGCGCACCAGCACATTGGCCAGCGCAGAGAATGGCGGATAATGCATCCATTTGCGGAAGCGAACTTCTTTTTCATAGAAACCTGAGTAGTTATGCTGCTGTGCAAACTGCACTGCGTAGTGATCAGGATGATAAGTTTGCAACACCACTTTGCCCGGCATTTCGCCGCGTCCAGCGCGCCCCGCAACTTGCGTGAGCAATTGAAATGTTCGCTCAGCCGCGCGGAAGTCAGGAAAGCCCAGCGCGTAATCTGCTCCCACCACTCCCACCAGCGTGACGCCATGCACATCGTGTCCTTTGGCGATCATCTGTGTGCCCACCAGCAGATTGATCTCACCGGAATGAAATTGATTGAGTACATGTTCAAAGTCATGCCGATTGCGTACAGTATCGCGGTCCAGCCTGCCAATCCTTGCCTGCGGAAATGCGGCGTGCAACCGCTCTTCCACTTTCTCCGAACCTGTGCCAAGGAAATAGATGTGCTTGCTGTCGCATTTCGGACAGCGCTTCGGCACAGCCTGCCGATAACTGCAGTAATGGCATTCCATCCGATGGGCAGCTTTGTGAAACGTCATAGCAATCGTGCAGTTCTTGCATTGCAGCGTCTCGCCACAGCTGCGGCACAGCACTACGGAAGAATATCCGCGACGATTCAGCAGGACCATCGCCTGCTCGCCGCGCTCCAGCCGGTCTGTGACCTCCAGAATCAATTGCCGCGAAAATATCTGGTCTTCGCCAGTCTGCTGGAATTCTGACCGCATATCCACCAGCTCAACTTCAGGCAGCGGACGCCGCTCCACCCGCTCTTTCAACTGGATCAACCGATACTTCCCTGCTTCCGCATTGTGGTAAGACTCAATCGCAGGCGTGGCCGAAGCCAGCACCACCGCAGCACCAGTCAGCTTGCCGCGCATCACCGCAACATCGCGACCGTTATAGCGCGGCGTTTCTTCCTGCTTGTAAGAACTGTCATGCTCTTCATCGACAACAATCAGCGCCAAATTCGCCACTGGCGCAAACACCGCCGAGCGCGTGCCCACAACAATCCGCGCTTCACCTCGGCGAATGCGATGCCACTGCTCTGCGCGCTCGTCCGCGGAAAGCGCCGAGTGCAGGATGGCCACCTCATCGCCAAATACCTGATGCAGGTTGGCCGCCGCTGCCGGCGTGAGTCCAATCTCCGGAACCAGCAAAATTGCGGACCGCCCTGACTCCAGTACCGACTGCATGGCCGCCAGATACACCGCCGTTTTTCCCGAGCCGGTCACGCCATGCAGTAAGGAAACCGAAAATTTCTGCTCCTGCGCAGACCGTTGAATCGTAACCAGCGCCGCTTTCTGTTCCGCGTTGAAGATAAAATCCAGATGCGATGGACCACGCTTCTTCATGCTGCTGATGGTGAATTCCGCCGGTTCTTCTATCAGCTCAACCATTTCGCGCTTAACCAGAGTCTGCAGAGTTGTGCGTGGGACATCCAGTGTCCGCAGCTGTTCCACTAGCGCTCTGCCCGCCTGTTGCTGCAGAAACGCGATAATCTTCTGCTGATTCTCATTCAGCTTACCTGGTTTTATAGGAGGCTCTTTGAGCATCGCCACCTGCACAGTACGCTGTGCGTCGCGAACAGAAGATGCGTCTTCCCGCGCAATCCATTTCTTGCGCAGCAGCAGATCCAGTATCTGTCGGTTCGCTCCCGTAGCCGAACGGATCGTCCCTTCCAGCGCATCCTCAGACATCGACAAATAATCCAGCACCGCATACTCCACCATCTGAGTGTCAATATCCTGTTTGGAGCGGCGCGAAGAACCAACGTTCGCCGAAGCATGCAGCGCTTCGTAACCAGTTTCTGTCATACGATAGATTCTGGCCTTCTTGATTTCGGCGGCCAGCGGCAGCATGCTGCGGAAAACGTCACCAATCGGAGCCAGATAATACTGGGATATCCATTGCCCCAGCTTGATCAAGCCGGTATCCAGCACAGGCTCCGTATCCAGCACCTGAAGCACCGTCTTTGCCTGCATGGAAGGCGCGTTGTCATGCATGGCCAATACCACGCCGGAAAGCCGCTCCGTGCGAAATGGAACCAGTACCCGCCCGCCAATCACCGGCTGATGGTCGGCAATCTTGTAGGTGAACGCCATGTCCAACGGGACTGGCAACGCTACGTCACAAAAAGTGGACATGGACAATCTGATTGTAAGGGAAGAAGCTGCTCGTAGGCGTTTCTACCGAGCTTCAGTGTTGGAATTTGGAATCCAGCGTAGTTCCACAAAAAACGTTAAAAGACGTGCGTTATTCTTCTGCCTGTTTTGCCGGTGGCTTGAGCCCCAGATATTTCATCACCATCTGCAAATCTTTCCAGGCTTCCACCTTCTGCCGCGGATCGCGCAGCAGATACGCCGGATGATAAGTCACCGCCAGTTTGGAATCTCTAAAGTCATACCAGCGGCCGCGCAGGTTCGCCATGGAGTCGCTGACGGCCAAAAGGTTTTTGGCGGCCACTGCGCCCAGAGCCACAATCACTTTGGGCCTGACCACATCAATCTGTCGCATCAGGAACGGCGAGCATGTATCACACTCGTCTTTTTCCGGCGTGCGATTGCTCGGCGGCCTGCACTTGACCACATTCGCAATGTAAACATCTTCGCGCTTGATCCCCATGGCGGAAATCATGTTGTTCAAAAGCTGCCCGGCGCGGCCAACAAAGGGCTCACCCTTGGCGTCTTCGTCCGCTCCTGGCCCTTCGCCAATAAACATCAAGTCGGCATTCACGTTTCCCACGCCGAAAACCAGATTCGTGCGGCCCTTGTGTAGTCGGCATCTAGTACAGTCGCCAATATCTTCGCGAATGAGCTTTAACGCGGCAGGCTTGTCGGTAATCACCGGCGGCAGCGCCTCTGGTGTAGGCGTTGCTTTTGCCTGAGCTGTTTTTGCCGGGGTTATGCTTGATTGGGTCATACTTGATGGAATCGCTGCTTTTGTTGGAGCCATAGTTTCCAGTGGTAAAGCCTCAGCCTCTGCGTGCAAAACCAGTTCACTTCCCTGTTCCACTGGCCGTCGATAGAAATCATAGATCCCCATCTCGCGGTAATAATTCACCCGTGATACAAGCTGTTTCTTTGTTTGCGGATCCAGAGGCTTGGGCATGCAAAACAAGTTTAACAGGATAGACGAAATAGCTGTCGGCAATGCATCTGCCTTAAGCTTGTCATTCTGAGCGAAGCCGGAACGCATGTGACGGCGAGTCGAAGTTGAGCCGCCTGCGGGCGTTTGAGCCCGCAGGCGAAATCCCGAGCGCAGTCGAGGGAACTGCGAAAGAACCCCGATAATGCGCGTTGTAACCAAGGCACTTCAGGGAGTTCTCCGACAGTGAAAATTATGAGTTATGCGCAGGGACGAAAAGGCCCTTTCGTGAAGCATGTCGCAACGATCGCCACACCACTCTCAGTAGCCAGGTGTTAAGAGCCAGCAACACAACAAGAATTGCATAGAAGGTCAATCGCAGTGCTGGATAACGCCGCAGCGTCTGATCAACTTCGCCTTCAATATTGGGGTGAGTAATAAGTGAATAATCATGAGTTTTTGGCAAAATGCGTTGAATCCTGGTTTGCCAAGACATCGGAAGGAAGGCAGAACAAAGGTAGACTTCTGTAAATAACAGGCCAGCAAATAGAAGGATCAGAACAATTTTCTTCATCATTTATTACTGCATAGTTGGCTTCATCGCCGCGCTGAAGACGCTGCAATTTTCAACTTCACCACCGCATCCAGCACCCTGTGCGCGACTTCCCACTTGCTGGTCTCCGGAACAGTCTCCGTACCGCCATGCGTGATGATCGTCACGGCATTGCGCTCTGAATCAAACCCAATCCCCGGCTGGGAAACATCGTTGAGCACAATGGCGTCCACAGATTTGCTTTCCAGCTTCTTGCGGGCATTGGCCAGCACGTCATTGGTCTCAGCGGCAAAACCAATCACAATGCGGCTGCCCTTTTTCGCGCCAATCTCCGCCAGAATGTCCACCGTTGGCTCCAGTTCCAGCGTCATGGGGCCTTTGCGTTTGATCTTCTCATCGGTCGCGGAGCGCACAGTAAAGTCCGCAACCGCCGCCGCCTTGATCACGATGGTCGAGCGCTCAAGGTTCTCGAGCACAGCGTCGCGCATCTCCTGTGCCGTCTGGACCTGAATCACCTCAGCCCTGTCTGACGACGGTGGCTTCAAAGCCGTCGGCCCGGAAACCAGAATCACCTTTGCCCCGCGGCGCAACGCTGCTTCCCCCAGTGCGTATCCCATCTTGCCGCTCGATCGGTTACCTATATACCGCACCGGATCAATCGGCTCCCGCGTCGGACCGGCCGTGATCAAAACAGTTTCGCCCGCCAAATCTTGTTCTGCTTGCAAAACTTTGAGTACCGCTTTCACGATCGTTTCATTCGCCGCAAGCCTGCCCGCGCCTACCATGCCACAAGCCAGATAACCGCTATCCGGCTCCACAACAGTTACGCCACGCGCTTTCAGCGCCTGAATATTGGCTTGCGTGGCTGCGTTCTCCCACATGTTTACATTCATAGCCGGCGCAACAACCACCGACGCCGTGGTAGCGAGAAAAAGCGTGGTCAGAAAATCGTTGGCTTCGCCGTGGGCGAATTTTGCAATCACGTCCGCCGTAGCCGGGGCCACAACCAAAGCGTCAATGGCCTGTGCCACGGCAATATGCTCCACCGCGGAATCAATATTCGGCTCTTCCGCGCCAGCCCCAAAAAGATCGGTAATTACCTTCTCTCCGCTGAGCGCGGCAAAGGTCAGCGGACGGACAAACTCCTGCGCCGCACGGGTCATCACCACCTGTACGCGCACACCTTTATCCTGCAGCAGGCGCACCAGTTCTGCCGCTTTATAAGCTGCAATCCCGCCGGTAACGCCCAGTGCGACCTTCATATATAAATTGTAATCTGGGTGGCAAGCAGAACAATAGTGGCAGGGCTGGGACACACGCATCTCTTTAGATTGCACTATTTGGCGCTACATGGCGGTAAATTCGCCTACTGAATGTTCTCTAGCTTCGACTTATATTCCTTATACTGCTTGCCGTCAAAGCGGCACAAAACTGTCGATATCTTCGCTGCACTCATGGAAGCAAACTCTACATCACGATACCCATTCCAGCGCGTATTTTTCACGATCAGATCATGCATCGGCGCAGTCAGCACTAACTCATGACCGTGCGGAGTGCCGCGGAAAACCCAGAATGTAACCACATTCCCGCCAGCCAGCGGCCCCCTGGCCATTACAACAAAGTCCGTTTTGTTGGAATTACTTAAATGAATGGCTGAAGCCGAGAACCATGACAAAGGAATTTTTTCAGCTGGCAGGTTCTCATTTTCCAGCTCACGACTGACCATCTTGTCCTTCACCAGAATCGCCAACACATCCTGGGGAATGGCAACCGGCTTTTTCACAGCGTCATCTTCGGCGCTAAATGCCAATTGTTCAGTGAAATGAAGGTGTTTGCTTTGCGCAATCGACGCGCCGCACATCACCAGACATAGCAAAATCACCGGCCACTTCATGTTCATGACCTGCTTCTCATGTATGGCCAACTTCATTAAAAGAATCCAGAACACCCTTAATTTCGCCTTCCATCTTCGACTTCAGGCACGTCTCCGCGGTTTTCAGATAGCGGCTTTCATCCGCAGATGGATTTTTGCCGGACCGCCTGATTCGCTCGCCCAGCACAATGGCTTGTAACTGGTCTACTGACTGCTCCAGGCGGTCGTTAATCAAAATGTAATCGTAATTAGGATAGTT
>Ga0206913_1122_pt1 | contig 16129 bp, 11 predicted proteins | sample Alteio_BWOrgHeat_72_FD_152942 | JGI IMG/M metagenome (GOLD analysis project Ga0206913, IMG submission 152942) | Enriched cells from forest soil in Barre Woods Harvard Forest LTER site, Petersham, Massachusetts, United States -... | ecosystem: Environmental > Terrestrial > Soil > Temperate forest >... | reverse complement strand
TTAAAACCGGTTGACAAGGACGAGTTGCAAAAGGCGGTTCAAAAAGCAATCACAACTTCAGATGATCCACTTCCACAACAGCTGGAAATTCTTTTACATAAACTGAATCATCCCAAAGTGGTTGTTAATAAAATAGCCATCCCCACCATCGAAGGGCTACAGATGGTCCCCGTGGAAAGTATTATTCGATGCGAAGCCGATAGAAACTATACAAACCTATTTCTAAAAAACAAGGGGAAAATAACGGCTTCGCGAAACTTAAAAGACCTTGAAGAAATGCTGGAAGACTATTCATTCGTAAGAGTTCACCATTCTTACGTGGTTAATCTGAATGAAGTGGAAAAATATATTAAGGGTGAAGGCGGATATCTGCTCATGAGCGACAAATCAATGGTAGACGTTTCCAGAAGCCGTAAAGAAATTCTGTTGAAGAAATTACAATCCGATAAAGTTTGAATGCCAACTTATATGCATGCATCCTGACCGATGAATAACTAAACGAGAAAGCAATCATTAATAACCTTAAAATATTCACCATGCGTAAATCATTTTTTTCCCTGGCTATTGCTATTTTACTCCTCAGCTCCCAGGCCAAATCCCAGGGATGCGTAGCCATCCGTAATGTTGCCGGCTTTGGCCAGTTTGCCGCTTTGGGATATAAGCAAACCACAGACGAATGGATGATGAATATCAATAACAGATATTTTCATGCTACGCAGGCCTTCAAAGGAAAGGATAATGTCACACCCCCGGATCCCAATAACGGCCTGAGTATTTATGAATACACAATGAATCTGGAATTGAGCAGGATCCTGAAAAAAGGCTGGGAATTGGCAATCGATCTTCCCATTTCTTCAAATACCATTGTAAGTAAGGCCGAACACGCATCGGGTGTTCGTCATTCGACCAGTGATTTTGGAATCGGTGACCTGCGTTTCACCGCTTATAAATGGCTGCTCAATACAGAAAAGCCACGCAAAGGGAACATTCAGTTTGGCCTGGGTCTTAAATTTCCAACCGGAAATTACCATTCTATGGATTATTTCTATTATAGCAAAACAGATCCTACTCTTAAAATACTCGCGCCGGTCAATGTCGCCATTCAGCTCGGGGATGGAGGTGTAGGCATTACTACCGAGCTAAATGCCTTTTACATTTTCAACCGGAGTTTTAGCGTCTATAGTAATTTTTTCTACCTGATCAGTCCGGTTGATGTAAACGGTGTTTCCAATCAGACTGCAGGTGTTCCGCCCAATCCGGTTGCGGTTGCAACAACGGCTGACGTGAACAGTGTAACGGACAATTATACATTGCGCGCCGGTGGCAATTTTACATTCAAACGTTTTGTTGTTACAGCCGGCGCACGGTATGAAGGAGCGCCGGCCTATGATCTCTTTGGAAAGAATGACGGCCTGCGGAGAGTGGGTCATATATTTTCCATAGAGCCAGGGGTAGAATATAAATTCAAAAGATCTTTTATTTACAGTTTTGTAACTATTCCGATCAGCCGGGAAACCATTCAGACTGTCCCGGATAAACGCGCCACGGAAATAACGGGCGTATACACAATCTCAGGTGGTGATTTAGCAAGCGTCGTATATTTTGTCGGTTACGCATTCACGTTTTAAAAATTATGACGATAATTTCATTTTATACTATTGCAATATCATCGTCAGTTTGGCATTCATCATCGCGGGAATGACCTGTTCTGTTTTAAGAGCGATCTTTTTTGCCGGATCGATATAATAAATGGTTACGTCTTTATCATTTTCATCATTTACCTGTTTCACTACGGTGGTATTTACCGATCCGATCATTTCATTTCCGGTAACGGTAAGAATTATTTTTTTCAGCTTCTGGGTTTGTCCGTCGGCTACATAAAAAGCCGTGATATACCCGGCTGTCAATGGGAAACGGGCGAGAATCATATCTTCACCAGCGCCATCATTCAGGCAGAGCCCGTCGGGTTGCAGAGTTTTGCTTGTGATCTTTCCATTCATATCTGCCGATATGAATACTGAATCGGGATGGTAGTCAATGGTTGTTTTTACCGGTCCCTGTACGGCAATCTGTTGCACTCCCATCAGGGTACCCTGAGCAAAGGAAGACATTGCTGTGAAGGACTGACCCATTACAGTTACGCTGTCTGATATGTTCCAGTTGCTACCACTCTGAACCACGGTACGGGTCATCGTTACCGGAAGCTTTTGTCCCTGCACCTGCAGATCTCCGGCGTAATTATATCGACCAGCTGCCAGATCACCCGAAAGTGCCGGCAGTGCTTTCAACAGAGGTACGGTACTCTTTTTAACCAGTACCACTTTGCTGATGTCCACCGTATTTTCTTTGAGTCTTTTGGCCACATCGTCTGCCATGGATTCCTGATAACGGGTGCCGCAATATTTAGCCAGGAATTTTTCAGAGGCAGCTACCATGCCCAGGTTATTTACGGGTTTTGCAAATCCATGTCCTTCATCGTCCGCCAGAATATAATCCACCTGCGCGCCTTTGTCGCGCAGCGCAATTACAATCTGGTCGCTCTCTCCCTTGTTTACCCGGGGATCGTTGGCACCCTGTACGATCAGCAGTGGTGCTTTTATTTTATCCACGCTGAACAAGGGGCTGGCATCGTGTAAAATCTTTTTCCCTTCTTCCGTGCTCTGATCTCCCATTCTCAGCGCAAATATTTTTCTGCCCGATTCCAAGTAAGGAGGGATGCTGGCCATAAGTGTAAATAAATTGCTCGGGCCTACGATGTCAACACCGGCGGTATAGAGATCGGGCGTAAAAGTGAGTCCGGCCAGCACCGCATAGCCACCATAACTGCCACCCATAATCGCTACTCTTTTCGGATCCACCATTCCTTTTGCAATCAGATATTTCACCCCCCAGGTAATATCGTCCTGCATCAGTTTGCCCCATTGCAGATTCCCGGCATCGAGAAAACTCTTGCCGAAGCCTGTGCTTCCCCTGAAATTGGGTGCCAGCACGATGAAACCACGATTGGCCATCAGCTGTGCATAACCATTCAGTCCCCAGTAATCTCTTGCCCAGGGACCTCCATGTGGGAAAACCAGCAACGGCATGGGTTTGCCGTCTGTTTGTTTTGGAACGGTCAGGTAAGCCTGTATCTCCAGGCCGTCGCTGCTCTTATAGCGTATTGACCGCATAGGGCTCAGATAGGATTCGAAGGCTTTCAGTTTTTGCCGGAATGTATACTCAAAGACCAGTTTCTTCGTGGCCCTGTCGAACAGGTAGACTTCCGGTACATGGACATCGCTGGTAGTTGTGATCAATATTTTCTGTTCGTCACTTGTACTGCTGCTCCAGGCGAGTTGTCTGCCGGGAAACTTCTTATGAAGAATATTATAGTCTGCTTCCAATTTTTTATCGTCAAAATAAATGCGCAGGCGATCATCGTAGTAAGTGCTATACTGAAGTTTGTGGGTTACGTCGCTAAAGGAGACATCATCGAGATCTACGCGATTCAGTGGATCTTTTTCAACGAGCGTCGTTGCGCCGGTTTCAGGATCCATCAGCAGCAGTTGTACAAAATTGGTTCCCTTGTTTGAGCTGATATAGGCTTTCTTGTTGTCGGATGTGAAGGCATTTACTCCGGCATTTTCCAGCGGCCCGACTTCATATATCTTACTTAAATTTCCCTGAGCATCAATGTGCAAGATTTCCGTGCTGCCATCCTCCGGATTACGTACGGCCAGTCTGGGCGTTTCCGTCCAGTCAAAAAACCATCCGCTGATGCGGTCCTTATTCTCCCGTAATTTGACCAGTTTTCCCGAAGAGATATTCAGCTGATAGAGGTCGTGCCATTTCGCGTCGCGGTCATTCATACCGATCATCAGGATGTCGGGATTTTTTTTGCTCACCGCGTAAATAATGGCCCTGATTTTATCATTGTGCGTGAGGTTGCGCGCCGCGGGAATGCCTGTGGCTTTCACGGCCTCGTCAGCCGGATTCACCGCATATATATTGAAATTCTCATCGCCGCCTTTATCCTTCTGATACAAAATATATTTGCTGTCATAACTCCAGAAATAGCCACCCACCGGGCGTTCATTGGCTGTTAATTGTTTTGCCTTTTCAAAGGGTTCTTCCGTTTTCTTTACATAGATATTCAATACGCCGTTGTATGGCTTTAAAAATGAGATGAATTTCCCATTGGGGCTTATCTGACCACCTGCAATCTCCGGGTTGCCCAAAAAGATCTCCCGGTCGATAACCGGAGCGGCTTCGATAGTTTTTACTGCCGCCGGTTTATTCTGTGCCTGTATGCAGGTCGCGAGGACTAAACCAATCCATGTTATTTGTAAGGCCTTTAATATGGGTTTCATTTTATCGTTTTTGTTAAAAAGATGCGACGGTATATTGAAGAGAGTCCTGAAAATACAAAATGTCGAATAAAATTCCCGGGAATTATATACAGAAAGCCGCAGAGATTTGATATTTATCTGCTTAAAATATGCGTGAATCAAGTGAAATAAATATGTATTATTTCAGCTTTGTATCGTCATTTTTTTATTCGTAACTTTATAATACCCCTTCCGCGCCTCTGATTCAGTACCCACCCGTAAGTAAAATACTTCCCGATAAACCTGCATTCACTCATAATATTCAGACTGATGCGGTATTTATTGTATTTTTTTTATCTCGAATGGAATTGGGGGTTCCGTCTCGCTCAATTTATTATACGACATGAAATTAGCGGCGAGAAGAAGTATGGCATCCGCACCATTGGCCATGATAATCTGTGGGGTGCCGTCTCCGCCGAAGACCGCATGCATGTCAGTATATACGAGCCCCTCAATTATTACACGTCCAGCCTGCTATTTAATTTTTTGCAGCCGGCAGATTTTACTTCAACACTTTTGGATGTAGGATGCGGTAAAGGACGTTTGCTGGCTATGGGTGCTGCCTATGGATTTTCTGATATCATCGGCATAGATATTTCCAAAAAATTATGCGATACGGCCACTCAGGTTTGCGGAGGCATAAAAACCAGGTATCCGGGTATATCCGTATCAATTGAATGTTCGGATGCCCGTCATTATCGCATTCCGGATGCCGTGGGCGTCATATTTTTATTTAATCCTTTTGATTCAGTTGTTATGGAGGAGTTCATTCAGAAAGTATTTGAAAGCCTTGAGCGGAAAAACCGGCCACTGAAAATTCTTTATGCTAATCCACAATGTAAACAGCAATGGCTGGATGCCGGGTTTAAAGAAATTGCATCATTTGTAAAGCTGAGATATTTACAGGGATCTGTATTAGAGAGAAAGTAAAAATTTGAATGCGCTGAAAAATCACTTAGGAAATAGTCCGGACCTTGCTTATTTCTTCTTTTAAAATAATATAGCCGTTCTGCGGCTTTACGTTTTTCCCATTCAGAAGAATTTTGTTGCAGGATCCGACATATAATTTCATTGTCCAGAGAGGCTTTGTCATTTTTACAGTAAACTCTTTTGTATCACCTGATTTCCTGTAGTCAACGGACACCAGATTATCCCCGATGATTACATTTTTAATGGATGCATTTCCCCATGCTTCCGGAAAATTTGGTTTTAACCTGATTTCTTTTTTATATGCGCATGGATCAATCCCAAAAAAATAATGGATAAGCGGAATATTGATTCCCCGGATATTCCATGCCTGCACAAACATACCATAATCAGGAGATACTTCGTACGTTGTGCCTGGTGTTGCAAAACTGAATGAATTGAGCAACATATGCATATAGTCCAGTGCTGTATCTGGACTTCCATAGCGGCATGCAATAATAGCCAGACTGGCGGTGGCTGCAGGCATCACGGCATGGTTGTAATTAAATTCCTTATCATGATGAAAGGTTCCCTCATCTACCCGGATATCGTCCGGTCTTTCTATCCCCGATATATATAATCCGTATTTGTTTGTAAAAAACCGGATCCTCTTTAATGCGTCGACGGCTTTGGTTGTATCTGCCAGGCCCGCTTCCAATGGATTGGCATTTGCGTTATAATACACGACATACGCATGATCAGGATAACTGCCGTTTTGGATAGATTCTTTCAGTTCGGTAAGTTTTTTCTGCGCCCAGATATTTCTGGCCGGATCCACTCTTTTTGCCAATGCCGAATCGATGATGCTGATGGCTTTTTCTTTTGTAGAAATAAAATCTCCATATCTTTTTTCTGTTGGCACCCACCAGTCCCTGTTTATATTTATCCGTAACTGCTCTGCTTTCTGACGGTAGGTTTTTGCTGCATCCATATCGTTTAAAATCGACGCCATATCAGCCATGGTTTCCAAAAAAACGGCAGTTGCCACCTGCACATCCAGCATCTCTGAATTCAGTCCCTTTATTTCAGCGCCCCCGTACCCTTCTATATAACCATTGTGATTCGTATCATGCTCCTGCAACCATTTCCAAACTTTTCCGCCGTGTTCATAATTGTCTTTCAGAAACGCGATATCACCTGTCCACCGGAAAATATTCCAGGCCGTGATGATATATGACTGCGATTCTTCCATTCTTCCTTTATCGTAAACAGAACCATTGGTTGAGACTTCGTGAATGATCCTGCCGTTTTCTCCATTTACTTTATAAGATGACTGCCGGAGCATTTTCCAGGAACTATAAAATATGTCGGGCCTGATCGTACCAAATAATGCATCAAAAGCGCTGGACTGATCATTGCTAAAAAACCATGGATAGTCGGGCAGGCCGGCACTCATGGCTCTTCCCAGGCCTGGCACATCTCTTACGAGCCAGTCGCTGCTATACTTACCCCACTGGTATGCTTCCATAATCTTTTTATCGGGGACTTCTATGGAAGCGTTTTTTTCCAATTGCTGATAACGCTGTTTTTTAGCAATAAACAACCCGGACAGACTGCTTTTTGCAAGAGCTATATTCCTGTCAATCTCTTTTCTATTCTGATCTGATCCGGAAATATAAAAACGTAGAAAACCTGTTTTTCCTTTTGCAAGTTTTATCAAAACAGACAGCCCTCCCGTCAGGCCCTTTCCCCGATAGTTTGATTTTCTTATTCCGTCAAAATCTGATGACCGGCTTTCCGTAGAAATACCAGTAAACCAGGAATTCTTATTGTCTTTAAAAAATACCGTACTCGTCTGTCTGTCAAAAGAGAGTAATTCATCTGTACTGTCGATCATGTCCGTTCTTTCACCGAGCCACACGGGCATCAGATTCACATCTGCCGAGAACCGTATGATCAGCTCCTTGTCAACAGCACCATGATTTGTAACTGCGTATTCCACAATTAATAATGGGATATGATCAGGTACAAACTGTGTTCGCGTTACTTTTAAGTTTTGTTCGGGGAGACTGTACAAAAATTGGGATGTGAATGAATAAGTAACAAAACTATCAGCTTTATCCAACTGTTGGCTAACAGCCGTTTTACGGTCCGTAATGTTTAAACGAAATCCGTCCAGGAGTTTAATCGGTTGTTGCCAGACGCCACCCATTTCGCCCGGCACATGAAAACCAACCGCGGGAAAATTACCAGCCTGGTCACCGATTGAATAAAGCCGGTCTCCGGCTGTCACACAGAGGTAACTGGTATTGTTTTGTTTTCCATAGAGGTGGGGCAGGTTCCTGCCTGCTTCCAATAAAGAAAACCCTGATTGGGCCACCGTAATAAAAGGCAGCGTAATCATAACGAATGCCAGAAGACTTCTGTTCTTATTAATAAATCGTTCCATCGAAGGGTTGATATAATAAATCTTTAGCAGGAAGCGGAATACTAAAGTAGTAATTTAAGCCAGATCCATACATTTGATGTACATTTTATCATTTTGTTTCTGCATATTGGAACAAGGAAAACTTTCCATGAAAACAAAATCAAAAATTTTACTGGCAGAAGATGAGTTATCGCTCGGGTACGTGATTAAAGACAATCTTGTGGAGGCGGGTTATGAAGTAATACTTTGCCCTGACGGACAAACAGCTATTGATCAATTCACCAAAGAGCATTTTGATATCTGCCTGCTCGATGTCATGATGCCCAACAAGGATGGATTTACAGTATTAAAAGGTATTCGTCAGCAAAATACTCAAATTCCCATTCTGATGATTACAGCAAAATCTATGGAAGAAGACCGGATTCACGGATTTGAGATCGGAGCTGACGATTATATTTGTAAGCCCTTCAGTATGCAGGAATTGCTTAAGCGTATTGATGTTTTTTTGCGCAGGACAAGAATATTGCATTCGGAGAAACGGATAACGTTTCAAATCGGTAAAATCACTTTTTTATATAGTGAACAGCGGATCGTTTCTGGTAAGGACGTTTATGACATCACACAAAGAGAATCCGAGTTACTCTTATTCCTGTGTAATAATCCAGGCAGGCTTCTGACGCGGGAAAAAATTCTCGTTGAGGTTTGGGGTAAGGATGATTTTTATCTGGGCAGAAGTATGGACGTATACATGACCAAACTCCGTAAATATCTGCGGACCGATGAATCTATCCGGCTTGAAACCATACATGGAACCGGATTTCGATTCAATGCCGTCATTCATTTACAAATGTGATGACATACTTAAATCAACCCTGTGTTCGGCATTCTCAGCGGATCCTGGAATGGTTCTTCCTCGTAGGTTTTATCCAGTATCGAGTCGTATGTGTGCCCTTCCAGGATAAATTCCAGCAGATGATCGTTCAGCGAATCTTTTTGTGTATAAAATAAGCCATGCGGTTCACCGGCGTAGATTTTGTAAATCGCGCCCGGAATCATGTTCGATGTTTTCCAGCCACTGATTTCTATCGGAACGTTTTTATCGCTGTCGCCATGAATGATCAGGGTAGGCACATTTATATTACCCAGATCTTCCCTGAAGTCGGTAGAGGAATATGATTTCAGGCACTCCAGGGTAGCATGCGGGGACGCCTGCATAATAATCGACTGGTTCCAGTCGAGAAAAGCCTGGCTGACGGGTTTGCTGAGCAGTCCGACACCATAGAACGTCTTTCCAAAACCTATCCCGAAACTGGCTCTGTCTTCCCGAATCTTTTGTTCTGTTTCATCAAACAGTGATGGCGGCAAGCCATCCGGGTTATCACCTGTTTGCAACATAAAAGGTGTGATAGAACCGATCAGTACGACTTTGTCAATTTTTTCTGATCCATAACGTCCGATATAACGGGCCACTTCTCCGCCACCCATGGAAAATCCGACCAGGCTTATTTTGTCGACATTTAATTCGTCGATCAGTGATTTCAGGTCGGCTGCCAACACATCATAGTCATATCCATGACGTGGCCTGTCGGATTTTCCAAATCCGCGCCGGTCGTAGGTGATGCATCGGATTCCCTTGCCGGCCAGTTCATTTACCTGGTACTCCCACATTTGTGAATCGAGGGGCCAGCCATGAATAAAAATGACGGGCTTGCCCCGGGTACTGTCTTCATAGTAAATATTGACCGGTTCAGCTATAGACGATTTTGATGTTTGATAGTATGGCATAAAAAAAGGTTTATCGTGTATAATGAAGCTTCAAATCTTTTGCCAGGCGATTTACACTGATCATTGCGGCATGTGTCTCCCGATCGGGGGATTCAATGCCCGGAGAGGAAGTTTATTCTACAGGCGGGGAATTAGATTAGTAAAAGTTGCAAATAGCTCCATCCATGACCGGCAATTAACGCGGGGCATGCGAATCATTGGGTGTTTTTTAAAAATCGATCATCATGAAACCGATCATACAATTCATTCTCCTGATTATATTCATTGTCATTATGCATACATTCCTCGCCTACGTATTTACCCTTAGTACATATGGATCAAAATTGATATTGAACCAATATTCTTGAACCATGTAGGATTTTATAATATTTATGATTATTTTACCGGATAGATTCCCTGATCTGATCTTAAGAAAAACAAACCACATGAAAAAGACCCTTTTACCAGCGACCCTTTTTGCATTTTTTCTCTTCACTGCCTGCAAGAAAAATAATGAAACGCCATCTACAGGCAGCGCATCATTACCTAAAACATATACGGAGGATATCCGTTCAACAGGATTTAATTCTCTGACGACCTATAATCTGACATATGACGGGAATAACCGTATGACCAGCATGACAGCCATACCAGAACCGGCCATAGTAAAATTCGTTTATAATTATTCTTCCAATAATTCGCTTACAATGGACTTATATAATTCCAATGTGCTGAGTATACACGAAATATTATGGCTCAACGCATCGGGTAGCCTGGACAGCACTTATCAATACAACGACACCAACGATTCCAGCACTGAAAAATATATTTACAATTCCAGTAAACAAATTCTGCAGATAAAAAATTACAAGTATTCTACTTCCGGATCAGCACTTGATCATACGACCGAATATACGTATGACAATTTAGGGAATGCAATAACCGAGTCCATCAGCAATGGCACTTTGACCAATTTTACTTACTACACGAACATGCCAAATACATTGACTATGGGCCTGACATTTAACCCTCAGGCCAAATATCTGATAAAGACAGCATCCAGTTCTTCCAGCGGCACGCCGGTAACGGCCACTCATTTTTATAGTTTTGACAGCAGCAATCGCCTGATTAAAGACAGTGCTGTTACCACCGGGGTGAGTGCCATTCTTATAAAGTCTTACACTTATTAGGCTTGAAGCCCCAAGGCCTAAAACCCGACGCTAATTTGAAAAGTGCAGTGGTATATGGAATAAGAATTGCAGATGTCATATTAATTATAGGATGATTCAATGATTATCCGTGACAAAAAAATATCATAAAAAGAATTTCCCCGTTGACAAAATCCGGCGCCTTCTTGAACCCGGTCCCATCGTTCTTGTCAGTTCTGCCTGGAAAGGGAAGATGAATATCATGACGATGGGGTGGCATTGCATGATGAAATTTACACCGGCCCTGTTTGGCCGGACTTATTTTTCTCCCCAGACATCCTTCATCACACCGTCTAATTCTTTCAATGCCTTCGCGCAATCTCCATGAAAGGATGATCCATGCATAGTGGCCAATGTTTTTGGAGCCAGTTCCGACAGCTGATATAACATCTCTTTCGTCTTGTGATTATACGGAGTGTAGTCCATGAGCGGACCCTTTTCATAGTTTAGAAGGGAGGTTTTGTGCGCATCCAGGATGTCTTTATCTGTTATTGCGACCAGATTTCCATTCTGGTGAAACAGGTCGGAACAAAGAAGCGTTTTATCGGTTTCTTCAAACATGACACCTGCGTCCCATCCGTGCGGAAGATGCGGTGTTCGGATAAACCGATACCTCCGCTTGCCGGTTTGCAGCATCTCATTGCTTTTCATAGCCAGGGCCGGCCGGATCGCATAATCTGTCATATTTACCAGCGCTCCCGCTTCGCTGCATACAGCTTTTGCATTGGGAGCGGTTTGTAGCCATTCATTGAGTGCCCCACATTCATCCACTTCAAAATGACTAAAGCCAACCCATCTGATTTGGGCGGGATCAATCAATGTTTTTACTGCATCCAGTAAAAGGGGAAACATAAGTTTCAGTCCGGCGTGATAAAGCAGGGGTTCGTCGTCTTTGATCAGAAAGTGATTAAACTGTAGTTGAATCTCAGGTACAAAAACTGAAATACGATAAACGTCGGGGGCAATTTCATTTATTTGATACATTCTTTGATAGATTTATCGAAATGAAATGGTGTGAATTCTCAGTTAGCTGAAATAAATTGAATTCAGCAAGGGAAGTTAGTAAATAATCGATTAGTACGGACGTCTCCCTCTTATCCGCGATTGCAATCATTGGCATCGCAAACGAATTGGTCAGCCTGGTATTGAGAGTATCATCAGGATGAGCAGTTCTTACAGATTTATTTTTTTCAATATCGCCTGAAAGCGAGGTTCGTTTTTTAAAGGGAAAAATACCGGGTCGACTTTTAAATAGTATAAAAATATTTCTTTATCCCTTACAGACTTTTCCAATTCATCCAGGGCCGGTTTAAATTCGTTGATTCCGACATAAGCCATTGCTATATAATAATGCGCATTGAATGATTTTTCTTTTAACAGTTTTTCTATTTCAATCTTAGCCAAAGACCGGTTTCCGGAGACACCATATGTATAAGCCAGGATAGTCCCCTGATATTCCGCATTTGTAATATTTCCGGAGGGCAGGATTTTTCTGATGGTATCCATGGCCTGTGCAAAATCTTTCCTTTGAATATATACACGGGCCAGCCAGTTTCTGACAAGCGGAAATCTTGGATTCAATATGATTGCCTTTTTCATATATTTTTCAGCCAGGTCATAGTTGCCGGCATAGTAATAGTTTCTACCTAAAATCCAGTTAATCGAAGCAGCTAACGGGTCGAGGTCATACGCTTTTTTTGATTCCGTAATCCCCTCTTCAGTATTTTCACCGGTATACACCAATAGATTTCCCAAAAACATATGTGCCCACTCATATTTCGGATCCAACCTGATGGCTTTTTCAAGCGTCTCTTTCGATTTTTTCCAATCATGATCGTAAATAGACTGGATTAAACCAAGTGTCGCAAGGGCAGGTACGAGCAAACTATCTATAGAAAGTGCTTTATTAAGATAATCCATCGCGATCGGTATAGCTTCCAATTGTGTAAGCCCTTTCTGATTGTATGGGTACAAATCGGCAAGTCCCGAATAAGCCAGGCCATAATTAGGGTCCAGTTCGATGGCTTTTTTGTAATTAGATTCCGCACTGTCGAATGATGTTGATGTCCGGTTATCCCAGAAGTATCTTCCCTTCAGGTAATAGTTATAAGCCTCTGCATTTTCCGTGTATTTCTTTTTAAGATCCTGTTGATCCGCGTCCGTCAGATGGGTGGATAGTGAAGTTGCAATTTTTTCGGCCACTTCATTTTGAATGGTTAACACGTCACCCCATTTGCTGTCTTCATCGGTGTGCCAGATCGTTTTCCCCGAATTTACATCGGTCAGGTCAGCTGTTACCCGTACCCTGTCTCCCTGTTTTTGGATGGTGCCCGTGAGAATTGCCGCCACCCCCAGTTCATTCGCAATGTCAATTATATTCGTTCCGAAATTTTTATAAGTTTTGACCCTTGCCCAGGCGGGTACTTCTGTTAATCCCGACAATTTTGAAAGTTTGTTTATAATGTCAATCGTAAAGCCGTCATTGATATAATCATTTTCCTTTGCGGATGATACGGCTTCAAAGGGAAGGACGGCGATGGATTTTTCTTTACCGGTAAATCCGGGTCGGGCAAAGTAGTGCCGGTATAAAAAGACAGAACCTGTTCCCAGTATTAAAAAAAATGCCGCAAGCGTGATGACGGATCTAAAAGACTTCTTCCCTTTTATTTTCCCCTCCATCTTCTTTTTATCCGGCAATTCAAATCCCTCATTGCAGATCGCAAAAACTTCTATCCGCTCATCTACATTTTTAAATTGAAACGTACCTATTGAAGTCGTTTTAAATTCGTGCTGGTTTTTCAGTTTGTTATTGACTTCTGAGGAGAACAGAATACAATTAGCTGTTCCCAGAGACTGAATCCGGGATGCGACATTGACGCCGTCCCCGAAAACTTTTCCATCTTCAAAAAACATTTCTCCTACATGCAGACCGATACGCAGGGGAACTTTAGGCTCAGTTTGCAATTGCTGCTGCATGTCCATGGCACATCGGATGGCTTGTGTGGTACTCGCAAAAGCGCAGAGACTTCCGTCGCCATAGTCGTTGAGAATTTGACCATTGTGTTCAGCAACCGATTGTTTTAGCACCGATGTATACCGTTTGTTTACAGCCATGGCAACTTCCTCATCCCTCTGCATGATAGCAGTTGAATTCACGATGTCGGTAAACAGGATGGCTGCGAGTTGGCGTTCCTGATGCATGGGCTACCTAAATTTATCTTAATTCAGGCAGAATTCTATTTAATCAAAAAGTTAACGGTATGTTGGTTTGGGGGATTTTCCGCAAAATTACTTTAATTACCAAGCAAATCATTCAACCCTTCTTTCTCAAATAATATCCGACCCAGTTTTAAATCTGACCAGCCCGGTTTCAACTTGTATGTAAAGGCCGGTATATTATTCTTTAATTCGCATTCAATAAAATAGGTGGCCACTTTTCCGTTGCTGATTTCTTCTATATTTTTCAGCTGATGAAGGTGTGTAGAAATAATAAACAAAGAGTCAGCAAATTTGGTAAGTCCCTTTATAGTGCGTGTACTGATTTCCAGGGCATCTTCAATATTCGTTCCCCTGAATAATTCATCAAATACCGCAAAGCATTTTTCGTTTTTTTTGGCATCTGAAACAACATTTTTTAATGTAACTATTTCCGACATAAAATGACTGTAACCGCTCACAATACTATCCGTAAGGTTGATGGCCACGGAAATAGAGGAGTAAAATGGCATGACTGTTTTTGCAGCCGGTACGGCGAGACCCGTATGTCCCAGGTAAACGCACAGGCTGACAGCTTTCAACAAAGTAGATTTGCCAGACATATTTGGCCCCGTTAAGAGAATCACGTTTCTGTTGGCTACCAGATCGTTTTTAACAGGGTTTCTAATCAGCGGATGATACAACCCTTCTATTGAAAATGTTGCTTCATCAAATAACGGGAAAGTAAAGCCGTGCCGGATAATGCCTTCGCTGATTGATAGATACGCTTCAAACAAATACCACCGTTTCCAGAAAGCGGCTGCCTGGCCATTGGTTACTTTTTCGGTTATAACCCTGGTGAGCTCTACGATATGACTGATCCGGATCTTCTTCTTTGTGCGAAAAACAGATTCATAGTGCTCCAGATTAAAGTCAATAAAAAACCCATTGATCCGATCCAGTTCAATGGCGTATTCTTTGGGAAAAAGTTTTGTATCCATCTTACTTAGGTAAGTGGAATGTATTTTATTAAAAAGCAGAATCAGTATGATCAGCTTCCCTCTTTTATAATGCCTCTCCTTTTCAGAAAACATCAGCTTCCTTCTCATGTGCAGGCCTAAAAATGACCCGGCTGAAAATGTCTCAAAGAAATCATATACATCAGATAAATTAAACCGCGAATAAGAATATTCTTTGAATATTTCACGGTTAGCAATAAAACCCTTCAGCACACTCTGCCTGAACAATATCGCGGACTTCGAATCAAGCGGCTTTTTTAATATATCAAGGATCTCTCTTCCTGAGTTTAAATTATAAGTAAAATCAAACAGGGGAAGTAATTCCTCTTCTATATGCAGGTCATTCGTATTTGTCATTAATATGCCGCAGATTGATCAGGGGGCTCGCTGGATGGCGGTCCTTTATTTTGAATTCAAAACAGGTCTGATAAAGGTATACAAACCTATTGACCGGTAGAGTTGGTCTAAACGTATCCGGTAAATTATTCAACAAAGCCATCTGATTAATACTATATCGGGAAGTTTCAGCGTTGTAGTCCGTCCCTATTCCGAATTTTGAAAATCCAACCTATGAAATCGCTCAATACTGTTATAATAATGACCCGCCGTTGCTTGCTTGTACTACAAATTCTCTTTATTCATCGCACACAATCCCGAATCCGAATCCGGCAACAGACCCGGTCGATACATCGCAGATGATTTAATCTTATGCTTAATTATTGTCATTCGGATTTGCATTTTGATCCGGAAAGAATTCCCAGACAAAATCCGAAGAGCCTGTTGGCCCCGGAGCTGACCGGCCAGTTGAAATAAAACCACCGCCGCCGGTAGTGCTTGTTAAAGAATAACCTACTGCACCTGTAACGGGTGTACCTTCAAAAGAGGTTTTTACTGTCCAGATATCATTTACGAAATCGTACCGCCATGTATTGGCATTATAACCGACGTTCTCTCCTGTGCTGAGGTAGGCATAGGGCGGTATCACGAAAGATGCGGCGTTCCAGCGCGTTATGGTCGTATAGCTGTCGTCGTATGATTCTGTGCTCAGGTTGGAAATCCTTCGAAGTTCATTCCAGTTATTTGACGGCGCGGCCGGATCAAACTTCCAGAAATCTGTCTGCATGACTCCGTTCATGTCAACCGCGGTTACGAGATATGCGGTATTCTGATAAGTAAACACCGTGGCCCCGTATCTTTTATTCCCGCTGAAGCCAATCTCCGTCCAGTTATCTTTTGATGGAT
>Ga0206913_1120_pt1 | contig 16159 bp, 13 predicted proteins | sample Alteio_BWOrgHeat_72_FD_152942 | JGI IMG/M metagenome (GOLD analysis project Ga0206913, IMG submission 152942) | Enriched cells from forest soil in Barre Woods Harvard Forest LTER site, Petersham, Massachusetts, United States -... | ecosystem: Environmental > Terrestrial > Soil > Temperate forest >... | reverse complement strand
AAAAAGAATAAATGCTACAGAATTAGCTAAGGAATTTAATCTAAATATATTGGGTAGCACAGATGAACGGATTTTGTATCCTGGATCTCTGAAAAGACATGACCGCAATTCATTATCATGGGCAGGAAGTTCCGACAACCTCAAACGAATCAATAAAGGTTATATTATAATTTATTGTGATTTATCACCTGATTATTCTCCTGATATAACATATTTAATTACAGAAGAAAATCCAAAATTGTTATATGCTAAAATATTAGGTAAGTATTTTCTAACGGAAGATGACGTCTTCCATAATTATGTAGAAGAACACAGACATAATCTTAAAATAAAAATTGCAGATAATGTTTTTATTGGAAAGAATGTAGAAATAGGTGACGGAACTCTTATTCATCCTAACGTAGTTATTCATTCAAGAACAAAAATTGGCAGTAATTGTATTATTAAAGCACATGTTTCATTGGGTACGGAAGGCTTAGGCCATCAAATTGATAAGGAGACCGGTGAATTCATACAATTTCCTCAAATAGGAGGAGTAATTTTGGAAGATGATATTGAAATAGGTCCATGTTCAACCGTAAGGCGTTCGGCACTTGATGACACAATAATCAGGAAAGGGACTAAAATAGGAGCCCTCGTGAATGTTGGTCATAATAGTGTGATTGGCAAAAATTGTATTTTGTCCTGCCAAATAGTTACTTGCGGATCTTCAAGTATAGGAAATAACGTTTTTATGGGCGTTGGTTCCATTGTTAGGGAAAGTATTGATATTGGGTCAAATGTTATAATAGGACAAGGGGCTGTAGTTACAAAAAATGTTCCAGATGGAGCGACATTTGTAGGAAATCCTGCGGAAGATATAGTAAGTTATAAATTATGGTCAAAGGTTAAAAAAAAATTGATAAAAATGTTTGGTGATTCGTCTTCAGATACAAGTATTTCTTTTTGAACCTAATATAAAAAATAAAAATTGCTAAACATGAATAATAGTTTTAACATCATTGCAGCCGATCTTAAACATGGCCAGGATCTTAAACTGGGTAACTTTGTTCTTATTGAAGAAGGTGTTATAATTGGAAATAATGTTACAATTGAAAATTATGTCATGATTAAAAAAGATGCTAAAATCGGTAATAATGTTCATATTGGTACTTACTCTAAAATTGGGATTGATGCAGAAATCGGAAACGATGTAAAAATGACTGCCTATGTAGAAATCAGAGATTACTGTAAAGTTGGCGATCGTTCTACGTTCGGAAGCAGGTGTACCTTATCTGCGGGTACTATCGTTGAAGAGGATGTTATTGTAAAATATGGTTTTGTTGCTACCGACACTCCGGTATTATCCTCCAAAGACAAAAAATTATGTGTTCTAAAAAAAGGTTCGCATTATGGCGCCAATGTGGTAATTATGCCAGGTGTTACAATTGGTGAGTTCGTAGAAATTGGTGCCTGTTCACAGGTTCGCAATGATGTTCCGCCAAAAGAAATATGGTATGGTAATCCTGCAAAATTTTATAAAAAAATTCCATAATTATATATTAACCTCTGGCATATTTGCATTTGCTATTGCCTCATTATTTTTTTTAAATCAGATACCAGGTATTTATTAAATAAATTCACTCCCTCAACATTTAAATGCTGAGAGTTATAAAAATACCTGGTTGAATCACAGATAGGGTTATTTGAGTAATCAAGTATAGGAATGTTATATTTTAAAGAAAATTTATCATATATCGTCATGATCGAATCTCTATTTATTATAAATCTTTGCGCCTCTTTTTGCTCCGGTGAGTATACAAATATGACTTTAATATCGGTTTTTTTACAATAGTTTAAAAACTCGTCAAAGAGTTTAATTGTAACAGTATCTAACTCAAATCTTATCCCCTTTGGATGTGCTTCTCTAAACTCCTTAAACTCCTTACCTGTCCAGGTTCTATTCATTGCTTCAAACCCCTTGTATTTTTCATTATCACACTTTTTATCCTGAAATAGAAGAGTTTTTAAACCCTGGTATATCAAATCCAGGTCATTTCTGTACTTATACATTGGCATGTAATAATCTCCATAATCCAGTCCATGATAATAGGTAGTGGCCTCTTTAACAATTGGATCGTTTAAATAGGGAAGAAATTGCTGGTAGTCCATTAAAGTGGGTCTCCTGTATAATGTTTGTTCCTCTAGTGATTCTAAAATATATTTAGGCCTTTTATTATACTTCAGTAATAATTTAAATCTATAATACTGCATTAAAAAATTGTAGGAGTCAATACCCAGATTATAGGATGAAACATTCAGCGAGGAATCAATAACTTTTGGTGAAAATTGCACCCAGGCCCTCGAAGAGCCTAGAATTATAAAATCACCGTTTATTTTTGCATTTATTATGTCATTCCATTCTTTATAAAAAAAGGAACAAGATTTTCTTAGCCCCTTATCGACATAATGCTGCAAAATGAAGTTTATGCAAATTGGAATCAATAAGAAAACAAATGCCTTTAAAAAAAAACGCTTCATTAATAATTAAAATTGAAAATAAATAAATTGTCTGTTCTCAAAAACACCCAATAAAATTATCGTAATTATAATCCCATAATAAACTGTCCAACGGATAACAATAGATTGTCTCTTCAATATTTTAATAAGGTTAAACCTGGCATGGAGCCGTTGAATAACAATTAAAAATAATATCAGAACGACAGACAAAATGATGTCTTTTTTTGAAGCTCCTATATATTCAAAGATCGACTGATGCGAAATAAACTTGCTTAAAACTTCTGGCATTCCCAAAAAAATTTGTTTTACAATATAAAATGCCGAATTAACCGTTTCAGCTCTAAAAAATATCCAACCCAAGGAAACCAACGAAAAAGTAATTATTGTTGATAAAAAAGGTATTTTATCAAATCCTGTCGCAAGGTTTGCTTTTTCTCTTATCGTTTTTGTCATTAAAGCAAAAATCAGATAGAAGCCATGGAGCGCTCCCCATACTATAAATGTCCAATTCGCCCCGTGCCATAATCCACTTACAAGAAAAACTATAAATAAGTTTAAATACCATCTTGGAACAGTTACTCTGTTTCCTCCAAGAGAAATATACAGGTAGTCTCTAAACCAGGTTGACAGTGAAATGTGCCAGCGCTTCCAGAATTCCGAAATGGATTTTGCCTGGTAAGGCATATCAAAGTTTTTCATCAGGTCAAAACCCATTATTCTTGCTGCTCCAATTGCCATATCAGAATATCCTGAAAAATCACAATATATCTGAAATGTAAAAAACAGCGTGGCAATTACAAGGCTTAAGCTATTATGAGTATAAGGATTACCGTAAACATTGTCCACAATCGTTGTTAACCTGTCTGCAATGACAGATTTTTTAAATAATCCCCACGCCATTAATCTTAATCCGCTCGTAACTTTTTCATAGTCAAAATCATGTTTTTCCCTGAATTGGTGCAAAAGGTTCTGAGGCCTTTCAATCGGACCGGCTACTAACTGCGGATAAAACATTACGTACAAAGAGTAAATCCCAAAGTGCTTTTCAGCTTTTTGATTGCCCCGATAAACTTCAATGGTATAACTCATGGCCTGAAATGTATGAAACGAAAGGCCAATTGGTAATAAAATTGATAAATATGGGAGAGGATCGTTTAAACCAAAACTATGCAGCAAAAAGGACAGGTTTTCATTTAAAAAATTGTAATATTTAAAAATGGCAAGAACACCAATATTGGCAATTAAACTGAAGATTAAGAATGATCTTCTTGTTTTACCTGAAGATTTTTCAATATAAATACCTGCCCAGTAATCAACAACGATTGTAAATCCTAAAATCAAAATATAAACCGGCAAAAAAACCATGTAAAAATAGCAGCTGGCTGCTAATAACCATTTCCATCTATGCCTGTATGGTAAGGAGAAATATATAAAAGTAACTATTACAAAAAAAACTAAAAAGTGACTCGAGTTGAATAACATTAGCGTCTGTTATTTTTGAACGATAAAAGCCTTTTCCAATTGTAACGCTGCAAAGTAATACAATTCCGGGATTTTCTAAAAAAAATCCAACAATCTTTAATCAGCATTTCATATCAAATTTATTGTGGTATTGTTTATATTTGTAATACATAAAACAACAAGCAGAAAATGGATATTACCAAGCATGTAAAAAATATAAATGAACAAGGATATACTTTGGTGGAAAATGTTCTTTCTCCCGCCGATTTAAAAAAGATTCAGATCCGATTTGAAGAGCTTATTGAACAATATCATTCTGATTTTGATTCGTCTCTTATCCCTGAACATGAAATGGGTGTCATTCGGTGTATGGTCAACAGGGGCAATTGTTTCGAGAAATTATTTTACGTGGAAGATGTAATGGCAATTAATAAGGCTATACTTGGTGATTGTATTCTTTATTCAATGAATGGATTTTATACTTCAAAAAAATTCAAGCATCCTGCATCCATTTTTCACACGGATATTCCCATTTGGACAGATGTTGTTTTGAGGATCAACAATTTTTACCTGATTGACGATGTCACTTCAGAGAATGGAGCCACTTGGGTCGTTCCCGGCTCACATTTGCTTCCGGATCGCCCTTCGGACGACTTTATTAACAAGCATAAAATCCAGGTCAACGGAAAAGCAGGTTCAGTTTTGATTATGCAATCGAAACTTTATCATGCTGCAGGAATCAATTATACTGATAGTCACCGTAAATGCATAGGTGATGTTATGCAAAGAAGTTTTATAAAGCCGCAATTCAACTGGCAAAAAATAATCCCTACTGAAACCGCCGCTCGCCTGGATGAGAAAACAAAAAGACTTTTCGACTTTTATACTTCTCCGCCCAATTCAGTGGAAGAATATAATCGGGAAGGAATCCGTAGAAGAGAAGAAAACAAGGCTAAGGGCTATTAAAGATATAATTTAGTAGCGATAGATAGGACAAAATAAGAGAAGTGTTTCTGCTCAATCGATCTTCTGGTTTTATCAAACGGATAGGTTCCTGTAATTCCCATCTAATATTTGAGTATCCTGAATTTCTTGCTGAATCAAAGTCCTGCATTTAGACACAACTTTTTGCTACCATAATTTCAAACAGTATTGAAAATACCATTTATTATAACTATAAAAACCTTATTTTTGGCGCAAGTGAAGCAAACGGATATATAAAAATAGTTGATTGAAAAAGATTCTGATAACAGGTTCCACCGGTTTAATAGGAGGTGCTTTAATGACTAAATTAATCGGCAAATACGAACTATATGCCATTGTGAGACAGCTCCCCATTGAAAAAAATAAAGATGTCTATTATATTCAATGTGATTTGGTGGAAGATTGGAATACCTCCCAACTTCCTTCTTCGATAGATATAATTATACACCTTGCTCAGTCAGAATACTTTAGAGAATTTCCAAACAAAGCGCAGGAAGTATTTAGCCTTAACGCATTAAGCAGCCTCAAACTACTTGATTACGCAAGAAGCGCTGGCGTAAAATCATTTATTTATGCTTCTTCTGGAGGCATATACGGACATGGTGACCAGGAGTTCAATGAAGACGTTCAAATTAACTCCCGCGGAGACCTTGGATTTTACATGGGAACGAAATTGTGTTCTGAAATTATTGCTGAAAATTACTCTGCCCATTTCAATGTAATCGTTCTCAGATTCTTTTTTGTTTACGGGCAACGTCAAAAAAGAAGCATGTTATTGCCAAGATTAGTTGATTCTGTTTTGAGCGGAAAAACAATTATTTTGCAGAGCGAAAACGGCATTAGAATCAATCCTATTCATGTTGATGACGCTGCTGCATCACTTTTCAAAACAATTGACCTGAAAGGAAGCCATAAAATAAATATAGGAGGATCTGAAAACATGACCCTTCGTGAAATTTGCGATATTATTGGTAAATTAATAAACAAAACACCTAATTATACTCTTGAGAAACAAGAACCAAAAAATCTTGTTGGTGATATAAAAAAAATGTGTAAACTGTTAATTGCTCCAAAAATTAAATTTGAAGATGGCGTGAAATCGTTATTGAAATGAAAAAAAACAATACAAAAAAAAGTTTTACTGAAAAATGGACAAAGAACCCTGACCTTGTTTTTAAAGAAACAATGAGGGAAGGCTCTGACATTTTAAATTGGATTTTAACAAGGAACGGATTTAAGAGCACCAATCATCTAAAAAAATATTTGAAAAACAAAAAAAGAATACTTGATGCAGGTTGTGGGAATGGAAGAGTAACAGCTTTATTACGAGAAAATTCTAATTCCAATACTACAGAAATTGTTGGCATTGATTTAGTAGCCTACAAGATTGCCAAAAAAAATCTTGCCAATTATAAAAACCTTAAAGTGTACAAACAAAATTTGTTAACGAATATGAAAGGCTTAGGAAGTTTTGATTTTATCTATTGCCAGGAAGTTTTACATCATACCGGTAATCCCCAAAAAGGATTTTTAAATCTTTCCAAGTTATTAACGGATAAAGGTGAAATAGCAATTTATGTTTACAAAAAGAAAGCACCTATCAGAGAATTTGTTGATGATTACGTGAGAACAAAAATATCAAGTATGTCATATGATAAAGCATATAAAAGCTGTGCGCAAATAACCGAATTGGGAAAAGCATTGTCTGAATTAAAATTTCAGATTGATATTCCTCAGGTCGATGTATTGGAAATAGAAAAAGGCAAGTACAATATACAACGATTCATATATCATTTCTTTATGAAATGCTTCTGGAACAGTGAAATTTCATTCAAAGACAATACAGTTATTAATTACGATTGGTATCATCCTCAGGATTGTACCAGGCATACACTTACGGAAGTCAGAAAATGGTTTAAGGCGGCTAATCTTAAAATCACCCGTGAATACTCTGATCACTATGGAATAACTATGATGGGATCAAAGAGATAGGATTTCCTAAAACAGAAAGAATTAAACTGGCAATTCAGACAATTTGTGTTTTACCTCTTCATACACACTGCGAATACCATCTTCCAGTTCAATTTCGTGTTTCCAGCCAAAGGAATGAAGTTTGCTTACATCGAGCAATTTACGGGGGGTTCCGTCGGGTTTTGAAGAATCAAACTTTAATTCTCCCTTATATCCTACTATCTTTTTTATCAATAATGCTACGTCTCTGATTGCTATATCCTTTCCAGTACCTACATTAACCCAACCAAATTCATTGTGATTAAGCATAAGATACAAGCATGCATTGGCCATGTCGTCCACATGCAAAAATTCACGCATGGGCTTACCACTTCCCCAGATCTCAACAAATGGACTATTTTCAGTTTTTGCAGTATGAAATTTTCGTAAAAGCGCAGGTAATACATGTGAATTATTCAGATCATAATTATCATTAGGTCCATATAAACTAGTTGGCATAGCAGAAATAAAGTTACATCCGTATTGACTTCTGTAAGCGTCACACATTTTAATACCAGCTATTTTTGCAATAGCGTAAGGTTCATTGGTCTGTTCTATAAGCCCCGTCAAGAGATACTCTTCTTTCAGAGGTTGAGGTGCTAATTTCGGATAAATGCAGGAAGACCCCAGAAACAATAATTTTTTTATTCCGGTTATATAAGAATTATGAATCACATTATTCTGAATCATCAAATTATCGTACAAAAACTTGGCCTGATAGGTATTATTGGCATGTATACCACCAACTACAGCAGCTGCTATAAAAACGTATTCAGGTTTTTCTTCTTTAAAGAAATTCCCCACATCTTTTTGATCACGAAGGTCAAGTTGTTTGGAGGTCCTGGTAATTATATTTTTATAGCCTTCTTTCTGGAGTTTTCTGATAATTGCAGAACCAACCATTCCCGAGTGGCCAGCAACGTATATTTTATTTTTTACATCCATAGTTTAAAAATGGCAGTTCTGATTTTCAACTATCTTTGGCATGATTTAATTTAAAATATTTGCTCAAAATTGGGGATATATTGCATTTTATATGAAAACTTACTTGAACAAAGATATATCATTTCGCGAAAAATAAGATTTGATGAGTAGAAAGATTTTTATCGGTTTAAATAACCTCGGGGGATTGCTAACGGAGATGAAATATGTTTTCGGCAAGTTAAATGTTGAAACTTTAACCGCCACATTTGGTGATCCCGGCCCAATTATTTACGGTGGTGGTGTGGATTATGATTTTTCCCAATACAAAAAGCGTATGTACACTCCGGTAAGGCCTCTATGGCTTCGGGAATGGCTTCGGGAAAAAGATCATATAGAAAAAAAAGTATGGAGAAAGGCTTTAAAAGAATGCGATGTTTTTATCTATATATGGAGAAGGGCTTTCAAAGAAGGTTATGCCGATTACAGCGAGTTAAAAAAAAGTGGGAAAAAAATAATTAATATTTTTTGTGGGGATGACGTAAGATGGTATCACTCCCAAAAACAAGAGTTTGAAAGTTATGGTATGCGATCCATCACGTATGAAAACGATTATGATTATTCCCAGGAAGGATTGTATAAAAAATTATTGTTACTTAGAAATGCAGAAAAGCATTCAGATTTAATTTTCAGCAGATTGGACCAGGCTCAACTGGAACTCAGACCCTATTATAGGTGGAATATGATGGTAGTAACAGATAATTTAAAACATTATCCTAATCAAAGAGAAAAAAATCCGATAATAGCACATGCTCCTACTGCTCGAAAAGTAAAAGGCACAGAATATGTTCTGGCTGCTTTTGAAAAATTAAAAAACGATGGAATAGAGTTTACTCCTCTGTTGATTGAGAAGATCCCAAACAATAAAGCCTTGGAATTGCTGGGGAACACAGATATATTGATAGATCAGCTTATTATACCTGGAACAGGAAGACTTGCCACTGAAGGGTTAGCGCTCGGCAAAGTGGTAATGGCGCATATGGCTTATGACAAATACCCTCAGAAAAATCCAAGTGAATGCCCAATTATTGATGTAAATCCTGATACGCTATATAATAAACTTAAAGAGCTAATATTGAACTATGACAAAAGAAAAGCAATGGCATTAAGAGGACGAGAATATGTTTTTAATTATTTAGATATGAATATTTTTTGTCAGAGGATAATAGATTTGCTGGATGGAAAAAAAATTGATTACGATTACTATCCTTCTTTTTTTAGGGAAAATTTTATTCCGGAATCAAAGGATGCGGCTCAAATGTATAATGAATGGACGGCAACGGTAAAAGACTGCGACTGGTATAAAAAACATATACCTTCTGGTGAAAGGTCCGGATTAATTTTTTAACAAAAACGAAAATGTGTGGCATTACTGGTATATGGAGATTAAATGGTGAAAAATTAGAAAAAGAAAATCTGGAGCGTTTTACTGATTCACTTTTTCATCGAGGACCTGATGGTTCAGGATATTTTATTGAATCTAAGAATCAACTGGGATTGGGTCACCGCAGGCTTTCTATTTTGGATTTAAGTGAAAGTGGAAAGCAACCCATGAGCTTCCATCAGCGTTATTGGATAACATATAATGGTGAAGTATACAATTTTATAGAACTACGCGATGAGTTAAAAACAAAGGGGCATTCTTTTAAGACTGATACGGACACAGAGGTTATACTGGCCGCATATCATCAATGGGGCAAGGACTGCCTGTATAAGTTCAACGGCATGTGGGCTTTCGCAATATGGGATAAAGAAAAAGAAAAACTTTTTATTGCAAGAGATCGTTTTGGCGTTAAACCACTTAATTATCTTTTTATTCCTGGAAAACTTTTTGCTTTCGCTTCAGAAAGTATAGCATTTAAACATTTGGAAGGATTTCAAAGAGCCGTTCATCATGATAATATTATTCGGGCAATCAATGATCCAAATTTACTCGAAGGCCATGGATATACCATTTTTGAAGGAATGTACCAGTTGCTAGCTGGTCATTATATGGAAATTTCAACAGGCACTAAAAATATCAAACAAAAAAGGTGGTGGAATACGTTAGATCATATTGTTAAAGTACCCTCTAATTATAACGACCAGGTGGAGCAATTTTCAGATTTTTTTCAAAACGCCTGCAAAATCAGGATGCGGAGCGATGTTCCAATTGCTTCAGCCTTAAGTGGTGGCATTGATTCATCAGCCGTGTATTGTATGCTGCATCATTTAATGAAAAATAATACATCACAGGAACGTATCCCGGAAAACTGGCAACAAGCTTTTGTTGCAGTATTTCCAAATACGTCCGTAGATGAAAAACACTTTGCTGAAAAAGTAATTGCTTATACCGGAGGCAATGTACAATATATTGAACCTGATTATTCGAATTTGGTTGACAAGATCAAAACCACTACTATCCTATTCGATAGCATTGCAAATGGCCCTCTCCTAGGCCCTACAAGCGTTTATGGAGCGATGAAGCAAAATAAAATTAAGGTTTCAATGGACGGGGATGGAGCTGACGAAATGCTTTATGGCTATTCGGCCTTAGTTGCTGCAGCTTATTCTGAAGCAATTATTCAACAGAATGAATCATACGCTGAAGATCTTTTACAAATATTTGGTTCTATGGGATTTCCAGAGGATAGAGAAAAGAAAATTTATGCATTAAAACAGCAGGGTGATAATGTTAAAAATAGTCACTATACGCGCAATAGCAAGTTAAAACATATTATAAAATCTATTGTAAAGAATTTATATACGAAAAAAAGTTACGTTCCAATAGAAATACTATCGGAATTTTTAACTAAAAAACCGCTTGAATTATTACCACAGTTAACTAATAAAGCCGCCGACATGGGCAATTTAAGCTATGCTGAACTTTTACTTTATTTTAATTTCCATTTTTCACCATTACCCTATCTGTTGAACGACTTTGACAAAACAGCCATGCAAAACAGTATCGAGATCAGAATGCCATTCATGGATTGGAGGCTTGTTACTTATTCATTCTCTTTGCCAATTCAGAGTAAAATAGGACATGGTTATACAAAAAGAATTTTAAGAGATGCCATGAAAAACAAAATGCCTGAAAGTATTCTTAAAAGAAAATTAAAAATGGGATTTGCATTACCTCTCAAAGAATGGTTTAATAGCAACGTGGGAGCATGGATTTATGATGAAATGAATTCACAAACATTTAAAACAAATTCTTATTGGGATTCCAAAAAAGTATTAGAAATTGTAAGATCAAACAATAAAAACAAAAGCTGGGATCTAGAAACAATACATAACATATGGTGTGTCTTTAATGCTCATCTGATCGTTTCCAACAATAGCTCCAGCCGTGCGTGATCTGATATAGAAAATTACCTTAATTTTCGCTTTATCTTTGAACCCATAAGCCTAAATGCCATTTTAAGACTGTCTGCAGCGTCTGCTATCAATTCATTTATTGTTTTGTTGTTTTTTGTTACCGCAAAGTAGGTCTTTTGTGTTCCACCAAACTTTCTAAGAAACTTTTCTATCGTGAAAAGCATGGAACCATTTAAGTTAAATTTTCGCCCGGATTCCGATGCAAATTTAATGGCATTCCAGAACACAAAACTTTGAGCTCCGTTATACTTGCTTTCAGCATCTGTTCCATCTATTAGGGCGTATGCAGAATTACTGTCCCATGCATACAGGAGTGCTGAAATCGGCTTATTATCATATTCGGCAAACAACACCCTTCCGGCATTATTTTTTTTAAGTACATTGATTAAGCGGTCATGAAAATCGAAGTCAGCTGGAGGTTTTTTTTTCTGGCGCTCCCAGGTTTTGCAAACCAGATCATAAAAATCTCTGTTTGTTCTGTTCTCCGTCAACTGAAACATTTTTTCCCCTCTACGTATTTCGGTTCTTGCTTCAGTTCTGAGAGCATCCCAGACAGCACCAATATCCCTATCTTCAATAATATAGGTATATCTCGTTGTTTGCTTGTAACCGTTCCAATAAAAAGGAAGCCAGTTTTGATAACTATTATGCCAGTTTTGATTGAAACTTTTGAATGGCGGCAATCGCTGCATCAGTTGATCCAGCAGATTCATTTCCTGATTTATTTTTGAAACATTTTTCAAATCCTTTTTGTAGACAATGTAAGGTCCTAAAAAAGAAGAAAATAGCGGCATTAAAATATTCAGACCAGCCTTTGTCTTATTATAGCAATAGGGCATGGAAGCAATGATCTTATCATTTTCTATGATTAAAGCCACATCCCAGTTGTCACCGCTCACAGCATTAAGCCAAAATGGTTGATGAAATAAATAAATGTCATCAGGCAAATTAGCTTCATAATATATTTTATTCGTCATTTTTACTCTTTCAGGCTAACTTTACTTAGTTAGCTTTACGTGAAACCTATACCCGTAGGGAGGATAAATGGGATAAAAAAATTCTACTTTTAAATGGTTTTTCTCTGCCAAATTCTTCAACTCTCCCATAGTGAACCAAAATCCGATAGGATCTTCACGGATATATCTTGGATGTCTTATTTTCTTTTTTAAAAATGCGTATTTATACTGGATTATGTTCTTTAACAATTGTGTATCCGTAATTTTTTCAAAAAAGTGTTTGTGATAAAACTTAAGTATATAGAGTATTTTTAAATTAAAATTGGGAATTCCCATGATCATTATACAACCATTTTCGTTAAGGAGGCCTGCCGATTTGCAAATAAATTCATCCAGTTGATTCAAATTAAAATATTGGACAGCGTTGATACTAGAGACAACATCCACTTTCTTTTTAACTATTTTATCAAGCTGGGTCGCATCACAGAAATGAACATCTACATTTTTGATTCCATTCTCATTTATTCTCTTCACAGCTTCATTCACCATAGTTTGCGAATAATCCAGTCCTGTCACCTGTTCAAAATCTTTCGCCATCCTTATTAAGAATTCGCCACTGCCACATCCCGTATCAACAATAGTCTTATTTCCCTGAATATAGAACAGAATTTCTTTATAATACTTATCGAACCATTCCTCCGAATAAACAACATGTTGGGGATCCGTCTGATTCGACCAATATTTCTTCCACGTTTCTACTTTGGGGTCGTCGTATTTTATCATATGGTCAAGAAATCAATAGAACGAAAATAGCACTTTAGACAGTTTTTAATTAAGTGGTTGTGCTTTCGTTTTAAAATAGTCGCTCCACAGAGGCAAATTTACAATTTTTTTTGACGTCAACTCTGCGTTCGATAAAGATTTTCCGGTTTTATCATACTCATATATCAAATGCAGAGGCCTATACCAGTTATAGTTCCTGAACTCGATTTCATTACTATCCAAAATTTTATAGATTTTTCCTTCTTCATCTAAAATGGAATACCTGTTCCACCTGATATTGCTATTGGGATATGAAGCAATTTTAACGTTATTATTTACAAAGAGTTTTTCAAGAAAATCCTTTTCCAAATCGCTGTATGAAGCATCATAAATTTTCTTCTGCGCAAGCAGCAACGATAATTTTTCTTTGTGCATTTTCAATATTCTGATCCGGTTATCAAACAACCCAGTTTTATTGAGAAAAACGAGAAACCGATTCCATAGGGAAGTAAAAACAAGCCTGATTTTGTGATACACTTTGTACCGCATGTTTGTGTTCTTGCCTGAAAGCCATGGATAAAAGCGTTTCCACCGCCATTCAGAAAACGAGAAATCCCATTTCAAAATTCGACATGCTGCTTTGGAAGATAATCCAAGCGCAAATAGAAGCTCAATAAAGTTATAGTTATTTATTTCCTTAGAATAAGAATCCGGGGAAGAACTTCTCATTAAAAAAAGCAATGCTTTCTTATGCCTCCTCATAGTAAATGAAGATTCCTTTTTAAGCGAACCGTAGGCTTCTAATAATCTTTGTTTCAGTACGCTGTCCTTTATATTTTCAATACTTAGACTACCTCCCTTAAAAGTTGTAAAAGGCTTATCGAATGCAAAAGAATGAATGGCTGCCCCTGAAAGTTTTCCTATAGGAACATTGTTAATCTTCGATCCTTCCGTGTGGGCCATATCATCGAGCAAAAAAATTTCATTTTCACGGCAATACTGGGAAATTGCTTCGTATTCGGTATTGGGAATGCCCTGATAATGTGTCAATATTAGTACATCAGGCAACCTGTTAAGTTGTTTTATTTCGTCGAGAGATGCTGAAAAATCATGAAGGTTATTATCATACAATTCAATAATGCAGCCAGCCTCTTTTACCCCTTCATAGATCACTTCACAGTTAAATGACTGTAAAGCAACACGAATAGTTTTATTTTTAAATGATGCGTAGTGAATTAAAAAGAATTTAAGTGCACTTCTTCCAAGATTAAAAAACAATTCATCATCAGGCTCCCGTTCATCAACGACAATACCGCCTTCTTTCAGTAAATAATCCTCCCGAAGATATTTTGGACGCGCCCTAATAATCATCTTAAACAAGGTAAAATACAGAAACTAACTCAATCGGGTATAGATACTTCATCTTTCAATTGCTGCAAGACATTTTTAGATTTTTCTAAAAAACCATTTTGTTTCCACCAATCAACAACTTCATTTGCAGTGGTTATCCACGCATTTTTCTCTGAAACGTACTTTAAAAAAGCATTATACATTTCGCCATGAATTCCGTCCATCAGGTTATTATGCCATAGTATTGTCAAAACGCCATTATGAGACTCGACGGTATCCACTATATTTTTACACAATTTCAATATTCCCTTTTCACCAAGTTTCATATACGTAAATAAGCTACCATCCATTATAATTAATGGTAGTTCAACAATATTAAGAAAGGTTTTCTGATTATGACTATAGGGCTGAAATGGATGGCAAGTTCCGTTTCTGAATCCAACGCAATCAGCATAACCAAATGTCGTGTCATATTGAAAATTCAGTTTATCTAAACACTCCCAGGTCGTGGGGGTTTCAAACCTGAGAAAATGATTTCGATAACCATAAATTTTTTTACCTACAGCCGACTCCAGTCTTTCTTTTTCCTCCTGCATTTTAGACAAATTATTGTATGCTGAATGCCCACCGTGCAAACCAATTTCGCATTTATTATATTCAATTTCTTCAAACAAAGATTTTATTTCAGAGAGCTCATAATTAAAGTCCTTTTCTTCCGCAGATAATGATAAAAAGTAAAAACTAGACCTTACATTGTATTTCTTATTAAACGCTAACGTTTTACCAATTTGCCAATCCGGATTAAGCTTTTTTACGGTCAACCTCTCCTTGCTTTTGAACTCCTTTTTTTTAACTGACCTCAAAACACTTTTGAATGCAGGAAGATTCATAGACAATATACTTTTTACAACATCTATTGAATGTCGCTCCAATGTTTTGAGATAATAATGATCAAACAGGTAATCTATATCATGAGTCAAACAAATTGCAAACTTTTTATTATCAGGATATTTAGGATGAAAACCATGTTTTAATAAGTATTCTGAAACTGACGGTCGAAATATTTTTCTGTTTGTTGATAAAAAAAATGGAAATCTGCCATATTTGTCTTTAATTTCCGAATTATACTCTTCCCTTGCAGTAAAAAGATTCCAAAGTTCATTGTTAGTCAACATTCAGGCAAATTTTAATTACTTACTAAAAAATTCAATAATCTCATAATATGGCTACGGAACCGAAGCATTAAAGATACTTATATTAAGAATGTAAAAATGCTAAAATTAAGCAAAAATCACACAAGAGTAAGATATACCTTTTCCTCCTAAAATAGATTCCTTATTCCTATATTTGTAAAATATGTCAGATATTAAATGTTCTGTTATTGTTCCCGAATACAATAATGGACGTTTTTTTGCTGATCTTTACGAAAGTATTGTCAGGCAAACATACACTAATTGGGAACTTATTGTTGCCGATGATTGCTCTACCGACAACACGATTGAACTAATCCATCCTTACTTAGCAGATGCGCGGCTCAAGCTTATCCGGCATCCCCACAACCTGGGCGGAGGGGCGGCATTCAAAACTGCCACAGAACATTCTACAGGAGAAATTATGGCTCTTCTCGGCGCTGACGATGCCCTGGTTGAAAATGCCGTTGAACAGATTGTGAAAAAACACAGGGAACACCCCGAAGCGAGCCTGGTATTTGCCAAACTTATCAACTGTGATGAAAACCTTGTTCCGCAATATGTTCAGGAACGTTTTCAGATCCCACCACCAGGAAAAACACTACT
>Ga0206913_1119_pt1 | contig 16170 bp, 9 predicted proteins | sample Alteio_BWOrgHeat_72_FD_152942 | JGI IMG/M metagenome (GOLD analysis project Ga0206913, IMG submission 152942) | Enriched cells from forest soil in Barre Woods Harvard Forest LTER site, Petersham, Massachusetts, United States -... | ecosystem: Environmental > Terrestrial > Soil > Temperate forest > O... | reverse complement strand
AGGCGCCAGCCAGGTAAAACTGATCGTGCAGGATGCGGGAAAATCCCTGGTTCAGGTGATTGATAACGGCCGCGGCATGAGCGTGACTGATGCCCGGATGGCCTTCGAAAGACATGCCACTTCCAAGATCCGGAATATCGAGGATCTTTTTCGCATACACACCATGGGGTTCCGGGGTGAAGCACTGGCATCCATCGCAGCCGTGGCCCAGGTGGAACTGAAAACGAAAAGGCCGGCTGACGGTTGACGGTTGGCGGTTGGCAGTTGGCGGTTAGCGGTTGGCGGTTGACCTTAAATTGAAAATTTATTCATTATCCAATTGGTTTTAGGCTTTAGGCTTTGGGCTTTAGGCTTATGTATTGGCTTTAGGCTTTGGGCTTTAGGCTTATAAATGTCCTTCATGAAAAATGCATTCCTCCTTGTTTCGCTCGTTTTTTCACTTTCTCTCCATGCGCAATACAACGTAAACTTCCCGGCAAATAACTGGGTCGACTCGGTTTTTAAGACCCTGACGGACTCCCAAAAAATAGCCCAGCTGATCGTGGTTCGTTTATCGGCCATCGACCCCGGAACCGGAAAGATTACCTTCTTTGACCAGCAGGTGGAATCAGACATCCGGCGGTTCAATATCGGGGGTATTTGCCTGTTCCAGGGAGGTCCGAAGCAACAGGCTGCCTTTATCAATCATTTTCAGCAGATCGCCCAGACGCCTGTATTGATTTCCATCGATGCGGAAAACGGCCTGGGTATGCGCATGGATAGCGTGGCCCCGCTGCCGCGACAAATGATGCTCGGCGCCGTACAGGACCGGCAACTGATTTATGCTTATGGGAAAACCGTTGCTGAACAGTGCAAACGCATGGGAATACAGGTGAATTACGCCCCGGTAGTAGACGTGAATAACAATCCCGATAACCCCGTGATCAACGACCGCTCTTTTGGAGAAAATCCGCGCCGGGTTGCTGAACTGGGTATTCAATATATGAGGGGCCTGCAGGACAATAGCGTTCTGGCCACAGCCAAACATTTTCCCGGTCACGGGGATGTATCGGTGGATTCACATTATGACCTGCCCGTGATCAATAAGAGCAGGAAGCAATTGGACACCCTGGAACTTTATCCTTTTAAGAAACTAATTGACGCTGGTGTCGGAAGCGTGATGATCGGCCATCTGTATGTTCCGGCCATAGATTCCCGTGAACACCGGGCCAGTTCTATTTCCGTTAATACCGTTACCGGCGTCCTCAGAAAACAACTGCAATTCGGCGGACTGAGTTTTACGGATGCGCTGGAGATGAAAGGCGTTACAAAATATTTTCCGGATGGGGATGCGTCTGTCGAATCCCTGATCGCGGGAAACGATATGCTTTGCTTACCGGGTGATGTGGCAAATAGCGTGGAGAAAATATTTAAAGCCATCACATCAAAAAAACTCAAATGGAAGGATTTGAATGCGCGTGTAAAAAAAGTGCTGACGGCCAAATATCAACTGGGACTAGCTCATTGGCAACCCATCGATACCACGTGCCTCATCGAAGATCTGAATAAGGACGTACCTGAATTGTACAGAAATATCGCTAAACAGGCGATTACCCTGGTACGAAAAATTGACCGGCCGTTTCCGGGTCCGCAACCAAAACGGGTTGCCTATATCGGTTTTGGATTGACAAACGATAATACCTTCAGCAAACGGATACATGACGATTTTCCTGCGAACACATATTACTTCGATTATGGCCTGGATAGCGTGAAAGCTGCGGCTGCTTTTGAATTGTTGCGCAACCGTTATGATCAGATCGTGATCGGGCTTCATAATATCAATCGATATCCTTCACACGATTTTGGAATCAGCGCACCGGCCCTGCAACTGCTGAAGGACCTGAGCCGGTTGCCCAATGCCGTTAGTTTCGTTTTCGGAAATCCCTACGCACTGAAATATGTCTGCGATGCTTCGATATTAATGGAATGTTATGATGACAATGACGTGACGCAGGCTGTTGCAGCGGATTGGCTGAGTGGAAAATTTCTGGCCAGCGGCCGTTTGCCCGTGTCGGTCTGTAATGGATTGAATGCCGGATTTGGCATTACTTACTCACGTGGATCATTACCCGAAGTAACACCGGAATCGCTTGGATTTAATCCGGCCAAACTGCTCCGCATCGATTCGATTTGTAAACGCGCCATCGCCATGCAGGCAGCGCCCGGATGCGTAGTCGTGGTGGTGAAAGACGGACAGGTTGCCTACGAGAAAGCCTTTGGCACACTCGAGTATAATAAAGCGGAGCCCGTGTATCCGGAAACCATTTATGACCTGGCTTCCGTAACAAAAGTTTGCGCTACTACTATTTCAGTCATGAAATTATATGATGAAGGAAAACTGGACCTGCATCAGACACTGGGATTTTATCTGCCCTGGGTAAGGGGCACGGACAAGGACAGTTTGAGGATATGGGATATTATGCTGCACCAGGCTGGCTTAAAAGATTATATTCCTTTTTATGCCGAAACGATATCTAAAGACAAGGATGCGGGTCCTCTGCCGGGAATTTATGCATCGGTGACGGACAGCACCCACAGCATCCGCGTGGCAGAAAATCTCTATATCCGGAACGACTGGCAGGACACGATGTATCTGCGCATACTCACGAGTAAGCTGGGGCCCATTGGGAAATATGTGTACAGCGATAATGATTTTATTTTTATGGGAAAGATCGTAGAGGCACTGAGCGGACAAACCCTGGACCAATACGCCTATACCAATTTTTATCAGCCCATGTCCCTATCCACGACAGGTTTCAGACCAAGAAAAAGATTTCCGGTGAACCGGATTGCACCTACAGAACAGGAAGTTCCTTTCCGTCGTCAGCTCCTGCGCGGCGATGTGCATGATCCGGGTGCGGCGATGTTTGGCGAAGTATCGGGTCATGCCGGATTATTCAGCGATGCGTACGATCTGGCGGTTATCATGCAGATGCTGATGAACGGGGGAACGATGGCCGGGCACCAGTATATCAGGAAGGAAACCATCGATTATTTCACTGCCTACCACAGTAATGTCAGCCGCCGCGGCCTTGGTTTCGATAAGCCGGAAAAAGATAATGCCACCCGCAAGGAACCGTATCCCTGTGCGGACGCTTCTCCGCTCACTTTTGGTCATACCGGATTTACCGGAACATGTGTCTGGGCTGATCCCGCTAAAAAAATTGTTTTTATCTTCCTCTCCAACCGTGTAAACCCCCAGGAAAGTTCAAGGCTTTCCTCATTGAATGTAAGAGGGAATATTATGGAGGACATTTATCAAGCACTTCAATAAGCCCTTTCAAGCCTAAAGCCCAAAGCCTAAAGCCTAAAACTAATTCTCAATTTGAAAATTTATAATTCATTCTGACGAACACTGAATATCAAAATGATTTGAGTCTTAGGCTTTGGGCTTTAAGCTTGTATTGGTTTTAGGCTTTGGGCTTTGGGCTTTAGGCGTATCACCCTGCAAGGGTGATTACCCTAAATAATTGCCAATTACAATTTTATAATTCCCTCTGTCCTGTTTTAGTTTTTTACTTTGGTAAATCGTTTTCATATTTAATGAAGTTTAGGACCAACCTCGCATATGAGAACGCTGACCATCCTTTCCCTTTTACAACTCCTTTTTTTCATCTCTTTCGCGCAGGAAAGAAACGGAAAGATTAATGGCGTTGTAAAAGACGGCGATGGAAAAGTGCTGGATGCCGTTACGGTTTCTGTTTTGAAGCAGGCCGATTCCTCCCTTGTAAAAATTGCAATAACCGACAAGACCGGTGCATTTGCATTTGACCATATCGCTGCGGGCAGATATTTTTTATCGGTCAGTCACGTAGGTTATGAAAACTGGTATGGCCCTCCTGTTGAGTTGAACAGCACCCATACCGTCATATCGCAAAGTAATATTTCGTTGCGTACAGCCAGTAATTCTTTGGGTACGGTAACGGTTACGAGCAAGCGCCCATTGGTTGAAAACAGGATCGACAAAACAATCGTAAACGTAGATGCCTCTGCGACGAATAGCGGACTCACCGCGCTGGAAATATTGGAGAAATCGCCGGGTGTAATGGTGGACAACGACGGGAAAATCAGTCTCAAGGGAAAACCGGGGGTAATCGTTATGATCGATGGTAAACCGACTTATCTGAATACACAGGACCTGGCCAACTATTTGAAAAATATGCCTTCCAACCAACTGGATCAGGTTGAAATCATGAGTCAGCCTCCTGCCAAATATGATGCTTCCGGAAATTCAGGCGTCATTAATCTCATCACTAAGAAAAATAAAAACGCAGGCTTTAACGGTTCACTGACTACCAGCGCCATCATCGCAATATATTTCAAGAATACAAACAGTTTTAATTTCAACTGGCATAAGGGGAAGATCAATTTTTACGGTACATACGGATTTTCCTACTGGGAAGGTTTTAATGAAATCAATATAGACAAAAGCCTCCGCGAAAATGCCAATACCGCTTTTGACAGATATTCATCCCAATATACGTTCGGCAGGTATTCGGACCGTGGTCAGACATTCCGCGCCGGTATTGATTTTTTTGCAAACAGGAAAAATACTTTTGGGATCTCCGTCAACGGGACGATCGATAAGGAAAGTTTTACATCTTCGTCCACAGCCAACCTCTATGACAGCCTGCATCAGTTTGTTCAATACAATATTGCGCAATCGCAAAATAAAACTCCGCAGACACATTTGGGATTCAATGCCAACTGGCTTGACAAACTGGACGATAAGGGCAGCGAGTTGTCCATCGATGCCGATTATATATTCTATAACACCCAGGGCACTGCCTACTCTAATAATTACTTATATAATGCCGACAATATTCCTTCCGAAAATCCCTATTTGTTAAACGGTCTGTTACCCTCCATGATCGACATCTACAGTATTAAATCTGATTATAAAAAGATACTGAACAAGGATATTACCCTGGAGGCCGGTGTTAAATCGAGTTATGTAAAAACAGATAATGATGCAGGTTATTCATTATTTAATGCAGATATACAAAAATGGCAGCCCGACACCAGCATCAGTAATCATTTTATTTATGAGGAAAATATCAACGCTGCCTATCTGAACTGGCAGCAGAAGGTTAATAAGTTATCGATTCAGTTGGGACTGCGGGCGGAACAAACCAACTCAATCGGAAACCAGACGGTCAAAAATGTAGATTTCAAAAGACATTATTTCGATCTTTTCCCGACGGCTTATTTTACTTACAAGCGGGACGATAATAATACATTCGAGTTATCCTTTGGAAGAAGGATAGAAAGACCTTCTTACCAAAGCCTTAATCCGTTCCGTTTCCAGCTCGACCGGTACGACTATGAGCAGGGCAATCCGGACCTCTTGCCGCAATTCAGCAATAACGTGGAACTCAGTTACAATTACAAAGGTGTGTGGAATATATCTGCCAATTACACCATGACCACCGATGTCATCAGCGATGTGCTGATCACACTGAAAGAACCCAATGATTCAAACTATACGACATTCCTGACTACCCAGAACGTAGCTTCGCAAAGAAATATAGGCCTGTCCATCAACTACACTAAGCAGATAACACCGTCCTGGACATTGAACGTCTTTTTAAATGTGTACAACAATCATTATAAGGGCGTTATTGACAGCACGAATGTCGACGCCGGTTTTACTTCCTTTAATGCAAATTTCAACACACAATACAGTTTCAAAAAAGGATGGACCGGGGAGCTGAGCGGATTTTATTATGCAAAGGATTATGTCAGCAGTGTGATCCTGGCCGATGGCCGGGGTATGTTTTCCCTGGGCGCTTCCAAACAGATCTTAAAGGGAAAAGGATCCCTCAAATTAAACCTGCGGGATCCTTTTTATCTCATGAGTTTTACCGGTTATACAAACCTGGACAAAGGACTTACCCGCGCCCATTATGTATGGGACAACCGCCGGATGATATTCACATTCACTTACCGTTTCGGTAAATCGAACAATAACCAGCCGCAAAGGCGAAGCAACGGAGCAAGTGATGAACAAAACCGTGTTGGCGGGAAGAATGGGCAACAGTAGTGGTTGGCGGTTGGCGGTTGGCGGTTGGCGGTTGGCGGTTTTTCGTTGGCGGTTGGCGGTTGGCGGTTGGCGGTTTTTCGTTGACCGTTGACCGTTGACGGTTGACGGTTGACGGCAGAACGCGTTACGCGTTACGCGTTAAGCGTTAAGCTTAAAGGGCTTGTTACCGGTTAGTGAAAGCTTAAAATTGCTTCTTTTGGCCTTCATTTTTCCATCCAAACGATTAACTTTGGGAATTATGTCGACCAACCCTACAGAGACGGTACTAAGAAGCGTGGTGATCAAATTTGCAGGAGATTCCGGGGACGGAATGCAGCTTACGGGCAGCCAGTTTACAAACAATACAGCCCTGATGGGCATTGATCTCGCTACTTTTCCTGATTTTCCTGCAGAAATACGTGCGCCATTGGGCACGCTTCCCGGCGTGAGCGGTTTCCAGTTACATTTTTCCAGCGATCATATATTTACACCAGGTGATGATTGCGATGTGCTGGTGGCCATGAATGCTGCTGCATTAAAAACAAATCTGAAAAGCCTGAAGAAAGGCGGGCGCATCATCGTTAACATAGAAGGCTTTGATTCGAAGAACCTCCGGCTTGCGAATTACCCCGAAGGAGTTAATCCGCTGGATGATAATAGTCTGGATAATTTTGATGTGATCCGTGTTGACGTGACCAAACTTACTAGGGAAACACTGAAAGATATTCCCCTGGGTACAAAAGAAAAGGACCGTGCGAAAAATATGTTTGTGCTCGGTTTTTTATATTGGATGTATAACCGGAAGCTCGACAGTACCATTAAGTTTCTGAATGAGAAATTTGCCAAGAAACCGGATATACTTGAAAGTAATATCCGCGTATTAAAAGCCGGTTTTAATTACGGCGACACGACTGAAACAGCTACAACAACTTATACCGTTGAGAAGGCCAAACTGCAACCGGGTACTTATCGGTCCATCATGGGAAACCAGGCACTGGCCTACGGACTGATTGCTGCTTCCGAAAAAAGTGGTCTGCCAATTTTTCTCGGCTCCTATCCGATCACACCAGCTTCAGATATTTTACATGAACTCAGTCGCCACAAGGCATTTGGCGTTCGTACATTTCAGGCGGAGGATGAAATTGCTGCTATCGCAGCGGTGATAGGTGCAAGCTATGGCGGAAGCCTGGGTGTTACCGCAACGTCTGGTCCGGGTATGGCGTTAAAATCCGAGGCCATGGGATTGGCCATGATGCTGGAAATACCGCTGCTCATCTGCGATATTCAAAGAGGCGGTCCTTCCACGGGTCTGCCGACAAAAACAGAACAAAGCGATTTGCTACAAGCCTATTACGGGAGAAACGGGGAAAGCCCGATTCCCGTGATCTCTGCATCCATGCCGAGTGATTGTTTTGACGTGGCTTATGAGGCAGTCCGGATTGCCATTCAACATATGACGCCGGTGATTTTACTTAGTGACGGATATATCGCCAACGGATCAGAGCCATGGAAATTTCCGGAGTCAGAACACCTGCGTCCCATAGAATTTAAATTTAAAACTGAGCTGGGCGACGGCGAAGATAAGTTGCAGCCTTACCTGAGAGATGAAAAAGGGGTCAGGCCCTGGGCGATCCCCGGCACAGCCGGACTTGAACACCGGATCGGCGGACTCGAGAAACAACATATTACGGGTAATGTTAATTATGAACCGGAAAACCATCAGCTGATGGTCAAACTCCGGCAGGAAAAAGTAGACAAGATTGCTGATTATATTCCACCGCAAAAACTGGACAGCGGACCGGAAAAAGGCAAACTACTGGTCATCGGCTGGGGATCCACTTATGGTTCGATCAAAACAGCCGTAGCAGAATTACAAAAAGAAGGACTGCCAGTTTCGCATGCACATCTCCGTTATATCAGGCCATTCCCGAAAAACCTGGGACAGATCATAAGCAATTTTGAGCAGGTATTAATTCCCGAACTCAATAACGGGCAACTGATCAAAATCATACGCGATCAGTACTTTGTTGATGCGGCCGGATATAATAAAATCCAGGGCATTCCATTTACTCGTTCTGAATTGATACTGAAAATGCGGGATATGCTTGAAGAAGCTGAAACTCCGACCACGTAAGCTTAACGTTCAACGCGTAACGCTGAACGCTATTAGCTACAGACATTACAATTAAATTCAATTTATTTACGCAAAGAGGTTAATTAATTATCCCGTCAAATTCTCTATGCGTTGGGCGTTACGCGTTGGGCGTTACGCGTTACGCGTTGAGCTTCTTAAGTAGGTCCTCTGATATTTTCCAGATGAAATTAAACTGGTCGTTTATCAACTTCACTCCGGTCAGGCTGTTGCGCAGATGACCTTCTGTAATTCCATCTGCGAGTTCTTTTTTCCGGATTTCAACCATGTCAGTCATTCGCTGATTCAGTTTTCCTAATCCTTGATCGGCAAGGCGTCCTTCCAGGTCTGATTTTTTTGAATCAACAGATGCATTCGCCGGGCTGGTGGAGGGCAACGATAAAGGAAACTGATCACCAGCTGTTTTTAATCCCTTCATTGCCTGGTCCAGATTTGCAACGACCGCCTGCACAACCGGCAGGTATTCCGGGTCCGTCTTGGGTTTTGTTTTACCAAGAAAAATGGCGGCCAGGGTTGCAATATGGGTTGCCATCATATAATTTAATACAACGAGCTCCTGATATTCTGCTACATGTTTTTGTTTACTCTTTGGCTCAGACATCATCCGGTTAAGCGCATCTGAAATATTTGCCAATGCCACATAATCATTCTTGCGGGACAATTTATATTGGTTCACAGAAACAGGGCTACCCGTAAAAAAAGAGGTTACATCGATGAAATAGTTTTTGTTGGCCTCCAGCATCTGTTGCAAATATTCAGCGAATTGCCTGTAGGTCCATTCCGGAGAAAACAACAGGTTCGCCAACAAGGCAATAGCAGAGCCGATGGCCGTATCGATTACGCGATCAAGGATCAGATTTTTAAAGTTCAGGGGATTTAGAATGTACAACAGGATCAGAATATAAGGCGTCATCAGGGTAACGAATAACAAATACCGGGTACGCATAAAACTGTAAGCGAGCACCATCAGTGCGATCATGAACCCGATCATCAAATGTTTGTCTTTTACGATCATCAGGATCAGCACGCCAATGGCTGCACCGGCAAGGGTTCCCAGTAAACGGTCACGATTGCGGCTTTTTGTAATGCTATAAGCCGGTTTCAAAATGACGATGATGGTCAGCATGATCCAATATCCATGTCCGAAGGGGAAAAATTCTGAAATAAGAAATCCGGTTGTTGTGGCTGCTGCTACCCGCAGGGCATGCCGGAATGTATTGGACTTCCAATTTAAATTGTCCAGTAAAACTTTCGCATCAAAATCCTGATGGCTTACAAACTGATCATAATTCTGTACCCGGCTGTCTTTCTTAATATCCTTGATGTCGTAGGAAGTATATTGCTGTATGGTTAGTATCCTCAAAACAAAATCGTCGCAGGCATTCATCAATGCGCGTAGTTCAATAAAACCTTCTACATTTTCCGCTGTGATCTCTTTACCCCTGAAATCTTCAAACTCTTTCCTGAGGTTAGCCAGTTCATTTTCCAGCAGGCGGTTCACCGGATATGATTTCCCGCTTTTCAGTGAGATGCCGGTTTCATTCAGTTGTTCCGAGATGAGTAAAAGGAAATTTTTGAAAACCTGGAGGATATCTGAACTATCGAAGTATTGATGAAAGACCCTATGATGCAACTGCAGGCTCATGATCCGTTCAAAAAGATCATTGATTTCAATAAATATCAGCAGGGTGATACGACCGGTATTGGTTGATTCTTTTACGATATCGCGACTTTTATAAAGCAGTTCCCTTACCAGGTTTTGTTTATCATTTATCTCCGCCTGCTTTTCCAGCAGATTGATATAGATCCTGTCGTAATCAGGATTTTTTTCATAAAGAGCCGTTCTTAAAAACATGTATGTGCCTATGGTCTCGATCAGATCACCCAGGGCCTGCTGTGTCACTTTATACGGTCGAAAACTATATAACGAAAGGCTCAGCAGCATATACCAGATTCCGCCGCAGAGAATATATAAAGCGTTCAATATGATGGCTTCAGTTCCGGTCCGCTGCGTAAAATTCAATACCATTACAAACAATCCGGCGAGGCCGATGGATCCTGCCCTTGCGCCATATACGCCGATCATAGAAAATATAAAACAAAAAACAGCGATGAGTATAACCGTCGCAAATGCGGAACCCACGACGAAACCTGTTAGCAAAGAAGCGATGAAGATGACCAGGTTACATACCAGCATGGCATTTTTCCGATGCAGTACCGGACCGGCATTGTCAACGATCGTTACGCATACCGCACCGAGTGACATGGTGATGCCGATATTCTCCTGGTGCAAATATGTACCGATAATCGTGGGCAGCGTGAGACCAAAAGTTATGCGCAGACCTTCGCTGAGGTAATAACTGTTTATGAAACTGCGATATTGATTTCTGTAGTCCACTTGGTAAGCTTAAAGCCCAAAGCCTAAAGCCTAAAACTTTTTTTACGTTTTTTAGTCATTAAAATTTAAGGTAAGTAGAAATAGTAAAATGCTTTAGGCTTTGGGCTTGTACTGATTTTAGGCTTTGGGCTTTAAGCGTGATCTGGTTTTAGGCTTTAGGCTTTGGGCTTTAAGCTTGATCTGGTTTTAGGCTTTAGGCTTTGGGCTTTAAGCTTGATCTGGTTTTAGGCTTTAGGCTTTGGGCGTTAGGCGTTGAAAGTATTTACAACAAGGACGCACACCGCATATTTCGCATTTCGGTTTTCGTGCAACGCAAATATAACGGCCATGAAGGATGAGCCAGTGATGAGCTTTATGTATCAGTTCTCTCGGAAAATATTGAATCAGTTGTTTTTCTGCAGCGAGTGGTGTTTTGGCTCCAATGGTTAAACCAATGCGTGCTGCAACGCGGAAAACATGGGTGTCGACGGCCATATTGGGCTGCTGATCTATTACTGAAGTAATCACATTGGCCGTTTTTCTTCCAACACCCGGCAGTTTCATGAGTTCTTCGACGGTCAGGGGCACTTCACCCTTAAAATCCTTTACCAGCATATTGGCCATGCCGATCAGGTGTTTAGTTTTGTTATTGGGATATGAAATACTTCTGATGAAGGGGAAGACCTCATCAAAATGGGCTTTTGCCAGGGAACCGGGGCCGGGAAAATGAGCAAAAAACGCGGGAGTGGTCATATTGACCCGTTTGTCAGTGCACTGGGCAGACAAAATCACGGATACCAGCAGCTGATAGGGATTGTCGAAAATTAGTTCGGTTTCAGCCTCAGGGGCGTGTTCGCTGAACCAGGCTATGACAAAATCGAATCTTTGTTTCCGGGTCATTTGCTTGAAAGGACCGAAATTAAGCTAAATCAGGGGGAGGAAATCAACCCTTGGAAGCTGCTTCGACGGCTGTATCACGTGCATATTGAAGAACACGTTGAACAACCTCCATTCGCGGAGCGATCACTTCTCTTTCTATATCTAGTTGATTAACAGAAGCTTGTATGTCTTCCATTTGTTCCCGAAGCGTCCAGTTCTCATTCAGGGCAACCTGGATAGCTGCTGTTAATTCGGGGGAAGACTCTTTGTACAAATACCGTAAAAGATCCTCCGGTGTAAAGAGTGGCATAGGCGAAACCATTTGAATGTCCAATAATCAGAAAGCAGTAAAATATAATCCGTCCGATAGTAAAAACGTCATACAGTTTGCGTTATTGCGTTCTTTATCGAAAGTTTTAATCTTTTTAATCTTCATTACCAAACGCTTAACGCGGTTTTAGCTTTATACCGAAAACCAGTCTGAGTGCGGTCAGGCCCGCAAAGCCTAATGCTTTTGGGCTTCATTTACCTGTCTGAGATAGCCAGACAGAGCACTTATAAAGTCTTTGGAACAGAGTCTTTTACTCAAAGTCTATGCCTCAAAGCGTTCCAGGCATTAATTCTTATAACTTTTGTTTTGGGGGGGACGATTCGGGCAGATAAGGTCTATAAACTAAAGATACAACTTTTCGATTATCCGTTCGCGTTAGTTTCAGGGTTGGCGGTTGGCGGTTGGCGGTTGACGGTTGACGGTTGACGGTTGACGGTTGGCGGTTGGCGGTTGGCGGTTGACGGTTGACGGTTGACGGTTGACGGTTGGCGGTTGACGGTTGGCGGTTGGCGGTTGACGGTTGGCGGTTGCTTTTTCGATGACCGATGACCGATGACCGTGGATCGTGGATCGTAGATCGTGGATCGTGGATCGATAAACGATACCAGTTTTAGGCTTTGGGCCTTAGGCTTTAGGCTTTTTACTTTATTACGAAAAGATCTTCATTATCGCGCTTCATCAGATATTTTTCGCGGGCATATTTCTCCAGGGTACCGGGGTTGGATTTGAGCTGATCCAGTTCTTTGCGAACTGTCAGTATCTGATCCTCGAAATAAACTTTCCTGGCTTCCAGCTTATGTAATTCCTTCAGATGCCTGAAATGAGTTGTGACAAAATCACGGTCATCAATAAACAATATCCAAATGCCAAAGCAAAGGGCCGTCAGCACATATTTATTTTTTAACCAGGAAGGAATTTTGTCGAAGTAGTATTTCATTGGTTCGCGGTTGAAAGTTGGCGGTTGACGGTTGGCGGTTGACGGTTGACGGTTGGCGGTTGACGGTTGGCAGTTGGCAGTTTTCCACTCTTATACTCCTATACTCTTATACTCCCATACTTTTCTGCTCCGGTTTATTTTCCAAAAGTAATTTTTCCCTTTGGATAAATAGCATTCTTTCCCAGCATTTCTTCAATCCGTATTAACTGGTTGTATTTTGCGATGCGATCAGTACGACTGGCCGAACCGGTTTTTATTTGTCCGCAGTTCAGCGCTACGGCAAGATCCGCAATGGTTGTATCTTCTGTTTCCCCACTGCGGTGACTCATGATCGTATTGTAACTATTATGTTGGGCAAGTGTTACAGCATTGATGGTTTCTGTGAGGGTTCCTATCTGATTCACTTTTACGAGCAGTGCATTGGCCGTATGATCGTTGATTCCTCTTTGCAGCCTCTCCACATTTGTTACAAATAAATCGTCACCCACCAGTTGCACCTTGGATCCCAGGGTATCGGTGAGATTTTTCCATCCCGCCCAATCATCTTCTGCCATACCATCTTCTATCGAAATGATCGGATATTTTTTTACCCAGGAAGCCCAGAATTTCACGAGCTCGTCGCTGCTGAGCTCTTTTTTGCTGCTCTTATGAAAAATATACTTTTTCTTTTTCCCGTCCCAGAGCTCGCTGTTGGCAGCATCCATTGCAATGGCAATCTGTGAACCGGTCTTATACCCTGCTGCTGAAATGGCTTCAAGCACTGTTTCAATGGCTTCTTCATTGCTCTGGATATTCGGTGCAAAACCACCTTCATCCCCTACATTGGTGCTGAATCCTTTTTTCTTCAACACTCCTTTGAGGGTGTGAAATATATCCACGCCCCAGCGCAGTCCTTCACTAAACGATGAAGCACCCACGGGCATGACCATGAATTCCTGGAAATCGATTTTATTATCTGCATGGGCTCCCCCGTTCAGGATATTCATCATCGGCATGGGAAGCGTTACGGCGTTGGTTCCACCTACATAGCGAAACAAGGGAAGTCCCGCTTCCTTTGCGGCAGCTTTGGCTGCAGCAAGACTTACTGCCAGCATACCATTGGCCCCGAGTTTTGATTTATTCGGCGTTCCGTCTGCAGCGATAATCACAGCATCCAGTCCGGGCTGATCAGACACATCAAAGCCTTTCAGTTTGGAAGCGATGGTCGTATTTACATTTTCAACCGCTTTCAATACGCCTTTCCCCTGGTATACTTTCTTGTCACCGTCACGTAATTCAACTGCTTCATGAATGCCGGTACTGGCTCCGCTCGGAACCGCGGCCCTGCCCATGAACCCTGCTTCCGTATATATATCTACTTCAACCGTAGGATTTCCCCGGCTGTCCAAAATTTGTCTTGCAAAGATTTTTTTAATACTACTCATGAGTTGTGGTTTTTGTAAGTCCTCTGAAAATATCTTCCAGGCTCCGGTTTTCCGATTGCAAAGAAACAATGTTCCAATTGTTTTGCAAAGACAGCGAGAGCAATTGTTTTTTTAGTAATTCAGGATCTGCGGCTTCCAGCTCCCATTCATAGTCACTCGCCTTGCTGATTCCCCTGAGCTGGTCAAGCCCCTGGAACAGGTCGGCTGTCACTGCCTCTTTCAAAATAACTTTTATGAATTTCCCCTTTTGATCCTTTCTCAGTTCGACCAGGTTTTTGTCGGCGATGATTTTACCCTGATGGATGATGATCACCCGGTCACAGATGGCTTCCACTTCCTGCAGGATATGGGAAGAAAAAAGCACCGTTCTGTTTTTGCCATAATTTTTTATCACGTCGCGGATCTCCACGATCTGATTGGGATCGAGGCCTGTGGTGGGTTCGTCCAGAATAAGTACTTCGGGAGAGTGTATCAGGGCTGCGGCCAGCCCCACACGTTGTTTATAGCCTTTTGAAAGTTGAGAAATCTTTTTTCCTGCTTCCGGCCGAAGGCCCACCTGGTCGATGGCTGTATTGATTTTCTCTTTTTTCGAAGGAAGTTTATGGATATCCGAAATAAAAGAAAGGTATTCGCGGATATACATATCTGTGTAGAGTGGATTGGATTCGGGCAGGTAGCCCGTGATTTTTTTTGTCTGTATCGGATGAACCTGTACATCGATCCCATTCAGAAAAGCCTGTCCCTGACTGGGCTTCAGACAACCGGTGAGAATCTTCATGGTAGTGGATTTACCGGCGCCATTCGGCCCGAGGAAACCCACAATTTCGCCACGGCTTACAGAAAATGAAATCTGGTCAATTGCTTTTTGCTCGCCATAAACACGGGTGAGATCTTTTACTTCAATGGACATTCATCAAGCTTAAGGCTTAAGGCGTAAGGCCCAAGGCCCGGCGAATTTACGAAAACTCTTCACAAGTATGGAAGTATGGAAGAATGGAAGTATGGAAGTAAAGTTTATTAGACTTAGAGTGATGTGTAAGTTTTATACAATATCTCAGTGGCTTTGCACTTCCATACTTCCATTCTTCCATACTTTCATACTATCCCAAGATCTTTCTGTATTTGTTCCAAAGTTCGTCCCTTGGTTTCCGGCATCACGCGCCAGATAAAGAGCATGGAGATCAGCACCATGACACTAAAGAAAATAAATGAATAAAACCCGCCGTTGACGCTCCCGTTCACAAAAATCGGGAAGGTCCATGCAATGATTGCGGCCATGATCCAGTGTGTGAAACTGCCGAGCGAACTTCCCTGCGAGCGGACGGAGTTGGGAAATATTTCTGAAATAAAAACCCAGATCACAGCTCCCTGCGACATAGCAAAAAAAGCAATAAAACAAACGAGATATAAAATCACAAAATGATTTCCTGAACCCATATTATGAAAAGCAGAAGCCGTTAAGGCAAGAGAAATAAACATACCGATAGCGCCCACAATCAACAATGTTTTTCTTCCAACCTTATCAATAATCGACATGCCAATAAACGTGAAAATCAGATTGGCGAGACCTATATAGACCGGTTGCAGAAAAGATGCCTTCTGACTGAATCCGGCCATTTCAAAAATACGCGGGGCATAATATAAAATGGCATTGATACCGGAAAGTTGGTTAAACATAGCGAGCAATACGGCATACAGAATGGGCTTACGGAATTTCCTGCTGAACAAATTCTCTTCCGGGGCGTGCGCTACAACTTTTTTTACTCCTGTAAGCAATTCATGCTCTTCATTGATCACGGATCTGGCATCCGGTTCCCCTGTACGGGCGAAAATCGCCGCTGCTTCTTCATCGCGGTTATTCAGAATCAGCCAGCGCGGACTTTCGGGTATAATACGGAGTAATATCGCAAACAGGCCGGCCGGCACAACCATGATGCCCACCATCCACCGCCAGGAGCCCGCGCCGATTTGCTGAAAAAGGAAGTTGGTCAGGAAAGCCACCAGAATTC
>Ga0206913_1118_pt1 | contig 16203 bp, 19 predicted proteins | sample Alteio_BWOrgHeat_72_FD_152942 | JGI IMG/M metagenome (GOLD analysis project Ga0206913, IMG submission 152942) | Enriched cells from forest soil in Barre Woods Harvard Forest LTER site, Petersham, Massachusetts, United States -... | ecosystem: Environmental > Terrestrial > Soil > Temperate forest >... | reverse complement strand
AGTATACATATAACCAGGAACGTCCGGTTACTTTTATCCGCGCCAATTTTAATCCTGCCTGGTCACCGCTTATCCCAACACCTCCATTCCCTGATTATACATCAGCGCATTCCGTGCAAACAGGCGCCGCCGCCAGAATACTCGCTGATATTTTTGGCGACAACACTACATTTACGGATTATAGTATCAATAATCTGGGATTCACCCCCCGGTCATTCAATAAATTTTCCGACTATGCAAATGAAGTGGGCCTGTCACGAATCTATGGGGGAATACATCTCCGGAGTTCCGATTTCACTGGCCTGGACCAGGGTAACAAAGTGGGTAAGAATGTGAGCGCACTTCATTGGGAAAAATGAGCGACCATAAAAATCCTGATTAACATTTAAACGGGTTCGTCTTTATCTTATAGGGTGAAGACGAACCTTTTTAATGATAGGGGCTGTATATTGTGTAAAGAATTACAGCACACTGAACGAATCTTTCCTGTGGTTATGGTCAGATCATTTAAAAAGATTTATAGGCCCGGAAATTATTTTTTCTTCATATTGTTCATGGTTTTGTCGATGAGGCAGACCAAATTATATGCTCAGAAAAGCGACGTAGGCAACTGGTTGATCTATTTCGGAAATCAGCAAATAAATAAAAGTTGGAACTGGTGGAACGAAATGCAATATCGAAATTTCAACTTTATCGGTGACCTGGAGCAATTGGTATTTCGGACCGGAATCGGATACAATCTGACAGAAAATAATAATAATGTTCTTTTGGGTTATGCATTTGTTTATTCCGAACCATATATTCCCGGCACTGATAAGAAGACCAGCCGGACGGAAAACAGATTGTATGAGCAGTTTATCACGAGGCAAAACTTTGGTCGTGTATTCATTCAACATCGTTATAGAATAGAGGAGCGTTTCATCGAATCGGATTTCAGGATGCGTTTCAGGTATTTTCTGTCACTGAATATTCCGATTAATCAGAAAGTAATACAAAAGGATGTGTTTTATTTTTCTGCTTATAATGAAATATTCCTGCGAACAAATGAGCCGGTATTTGACCAGGACAGGATTTATGGCGCGGTTGGTTATGCCATCAGTAATTATTTGAGACTCGAAACGGGTCTGATGTATCAGATATTTGAAAATGGGAACAAACTTCAATTACAGTTTGTATTTATGAATAATATTCCATTTAAAAAGTAGCGATTTGAGCGATAAAGAGGTGACCTGTCGAAAAATTACAAGTATCTGAACTAAAAGTTACAGCCCCGGGAAATTACAGTCTATAGTTTTGTCGAAATATTTTTAACCTGCAAAAAAATCTTTTCGATGAAACATTTATTTTCGATAATACTGTTTTATACAGTATGGGTTATGAGCAGCCCGTTAAAAGCTCAACAATCAGGCAGCGGTTTGACTTCAGTAAAAGGGCAGAATGTACCGGCTGATAGTCATGCGGGCAAGCAACTTTTCCTTGATGTTCATCATCTCGGTCCCGGGAAAGTAACGTACGACGACGTTGCAAAAGCCCATGCCAAAGACCTCGCGACAGAAGGAAAATATGGCGTGGAGTTTATCAAATTTTGGGTGGATACTGCAAATGGAACGGTCTATTGCCTGGCTTCAGCATATGATACGGCATCCATTATTCACACACACGCTAAAGCGCACGGGTTGTTGCCAGACCAAATCTATCCCGTTACAGGAGGACAAGAAGCAGCAGCCAAAGGAGTGGAAAATTTATACCTCGACCTGCATGAACTTGGCCCGGGAAATGTGAAAGCAAGTGATGTGGCTGCTGCACATCAAAAAGATCTGGCAGTGCAGGGAAAATATGGCGTGAACTTTTTAAATTATTGGGTTGATGAGAAAGCGGGAATGGTTTTCTGTCTGGCACAGGCTCCGGATTCCAGTGCACTTATTATGACTCATAAGGAAGCTCACGGATTAATACCTAAGTCTGTAACGGAAGTTCAGCAGGGTCAATAGCAGAAGCGCATTTTGAATGGACATCCGGTTGACAAATAGGAATCGCTAAACTATTTGTTAACCGGATGTCTTTATTATCATATAGCCGTTAATTTAGTATTATAATGCAGAGGCGACAATTCCTACAGCTCACCGCGATGAGTGGCACAGTCATTTTGGTTACCGGAATAAGCTGCAGCCAGCGGCATCCGGTTTCATATGATATATTGGGCAAACCGGAAGCCTTAGCGCAAATCTGTGATTTGAAGACATTGAAGGAAATCGGAATGGCTTATCGCGGACAAACAGCATCTGAAACGGATGCAGATAAACTCTCGGCTTTATTGCTGACAGATTCTGCCGGAAACCAGGTTTCGTCCGCGTCAGATCAGTCATTTATTCAAACCCTGCTGAATAAGAAAATAGATCAGGATTTTGAAGCGGGCAATATAGTCATCGTAAAGGGATGGATTCTTTCAGTAACAGAAGCCCGTCAGTGTGCTCTCCTTTTTATAAACAATCCATAACACGCATCGCATGCATGCAGACGGAAGACGGTTGGAAAATAATACACTGATTGAAGGCGATATCTGTATTGTGGGCGCAGGTGCCGCAGGGATTAGTATGGCCCTCGATTGGGATAATACAAAATACAAAGTGATTTTACTGGAGGGTGGGGGATTTGAATACGATTCAAAAGTCCAGGAATTATATGCCGGCAAAACCACCGGCCAGCCTTACTTCCCGCTGATGTCAAGCCGGCTGCATTATTTCGGAGGTACAACAGGTCATTGGGCGGGCTTTTGTTCTCCGATGGATCCGATCGATTTTGCAAAAAGAAACTGGGTGGCTCATAGTGGCTGGCCCATTAACAAAGCAGATATGGATCCTTACTACGAGAGGGCTCAAAAAAAATTAGAACTGGGACCGTACAGCTATGATATGGCCTATTGGCAGAAAGACGATCCTGCGATGCTGCCATTGGTTAAAAACGATTCGGTCATTTGGAATAAGATGTGGCAATTCAGTCCGCCCACGAGATTTGGAGAGAAATACAGGAAAAATATTGTTGAGTCACGTAATATTCATCTGTATACATATGCCAATGTGGTTGATATTAAAACCAATGAAAGCGGTTCATCAGTCAGGGAACTGATCGTAAAAAATTATGAAGGCAAACAACACAGGGTAAGGGCTAAAAAATTTATTCTTGCCTGTTGCGCTATTCAGAATGCCAGATTATTACTGGCTTCCAATCAACAGGCATCGAAAGGTCTGGGCAATAACAATGACCTGGTGGGTCGTTATTTCATGGAACACCTGGAAATTAAATGCGCCGAGCTATGGCTTTTTAAACCTTCTCCGTTAAAATTATATGCCTTCAATTTTGGAGTCACGAAAGCCAGGGCTGAATTAGCCATCCATTCAAAAAAACAGGAAGAGTTTGAGATATTAAATGGTACTGTTTCTCTAACCCCGCTGGATATCGCAAAAAAAATAAAGCCGGCTATTGAAAGATGGAACCAGGAAGATCCAAGAAAAAGCGGAAATCGTTTTTTTGGATCATACAGTGCAGCCGGCAAGGATGCACATATTCCGGCTTGGGGCAGCAATAGCTATCAGTGTTTCACCCGGATAGAACAGGCACCCAACCCTTCTTCCCGGGTTACCCTGGATACAGAAAAAGACGGATTGGGGGTTCCCCACGCTTCGTTGCATTGGGAACTTACAGATTTTGAAAAAAGAAGTATCCGCAAAATCTATGAGTTGCTGGGCGAGGAAGTTGGCCGTGCCCGGGCGGGCCGGATCAAATTAATGGATTATCTGGCAGACAAGAACGATCATTCCTGGCCAGGGTTTACCGGAGGCGGATGGCATCATATGGGAACAACCCGGATGAGTGATGATCCCAAACAGGGAGTGGTGGATGCAAATTGTAAGGTGCATGGGATTTCGAATTTATATATGGCAGGTTCCTCCTGTTTCACAACAGCGGGTGCTCCCAATCCAACACTCACCCTGGTAGCACTCACTTTAAGACTTTCGGATCATGTAAAAGAGTTGATGAAAAATAAATCTTAAATAATGAAAACCATACTCATATTTGTGTCCTCACTGGATGGTAAAGTAACAAAATGGGGTGAGCCGAATGTCCGGTTGTGGTCTTCACATCAGGATCAGGATTATTATAAGAAGGTATGGAATGATTCAAAACTTATTGTAATGGGGAGCACCACGTACAATGATGATACATTTAATCCATCACCTGATCATCAGATTATTATCATGACGAGTGATCCCAAAAAGTATAAAAGTGCAGTGGTTGCCGGACAAATTGAATTTACAAGTGAAACACCGGTTGAATTATATTCCCGGTTTATGAAGAAAGGTTATCCGCAAATGCTGGTGGTAGGCGGGCCGCATATTGCTACTTCATTTTTACGGGAACAATTAATTGATGAATTGTGGTTAACCATTGAGCCAAAGATATTTGGAATGGGGGCGAATTTTGCGATAGACGCCAAACTGGATATTGACACACGTCTCATTCAATATGAGAAAGTAAATGATCAGGGCACATTGATCACTAAATATGCTGTATTGAAAAAATAAAACCGAATCTTACTCCGTATTTAAACTCTTCGCCGGAGATATTCAGAATTTAATTTACGATGGTATTTTCTTTTGTTCCTCGATATGCAGGAACGGCTTCAACAGGTCTATCGGCACCGGGAAAATAGTTGTTGAATTATTCTCCGTGGCGATCTCCCTGAGTGTTTGCAGGTAACGCAGCGTAATCGCACTGGGTTGTTCAGCCAGCACTTTTGCTGCATCGGACAAACGTTGTGCAGCCTGGAATTCTCCTTCGGCCGCAATTACTTTTGAACGCCTCTCTCTTTCGGCTTCTGCCTGTTTGGCCATTGCCCTTTGCATTTCCTGCGGCAGATCAATCTGTTTTACTTCTACATTGGACACTTTGATCCCCCAGGGTTCCGTATGAGAATCGATAATCTGTTGCAAACGAAGGTTGATTTTTTCCCTTTGGGATAACAGGTCATCCAGCTCGGACTGTCCCAATACACTTCGTAAGGTAGTTTGTGAAAATTGCGACGTGGCTACCAGGAAGTTCTCTACTTCCACGATGGCCTTATGTGGTTCCAGTACGCGAAAATAAATCACAGCATTCACTTTGATTGAAACATTGTCCTGTGTAATAACATCCTGAGGAGGTACATCCATCACCACAGTCCGCAAACTTACCTTCACCATCTTGTCCACGATGGGAATCAAAAAAATCAGGCCGGGACCTTTCTCCCCACCGGCCAACAGCCGCCCCAATCTGAAAATGACGCCACGTTCATATTCACGGAGGACACGGATGGAATTGGCAAGAATAAAGAGGGCGAAAAGAATGACAACCATAGTAAATACAGGAATTGTTTGCATGGATTCATTTTTTATAATTAGACATTTATATGTTCAACGTAAAGGGTCAGGTTTTTAACCTCCGTCACGCGCACCATCTCTCCGGCATTGATCATTCCGGAAATAGCAACGGCATTCCAGATCTCTCCATGTATCCTGACTCTTCCCGAAGGATTGAGCTCATCCAATGCGAATGCGGTTTCACCCACCAAAGCTTTAATGCCCGTCACCGGTTTCCTGCGCTGCGCTTTTATTCCCATACCGATCACAAAAAGGAAAAATGCGGAAGTGATCGCGACAGTAGAAATAATCAGGGCGCGGGATATTCTCATAACCTCCAAACCGGAACCGGGCCGGATCAGCATCAGCGACCCTGTCAGTAGTGCCACAATGCCTCCGATGGCCAGCATTCCATGACTCACTACTTTGATCTCAAGCAACAACAGGACGACCCCAAATACAATTAAAGCAAGTCCGGCATAGTTTACCGGTAAAGTATTTAGCGCATAAAAGGCAAGTACCAGGGAAATAAAACCGATAATACCCGGAAAGATGATTCCCGGGTTGAATAATTCAAAGAGCAGACCCAATAATCCCAGCATCAAAAGGATATAAGCTATATCAGGATCACTGATGATATTCAGTAGTTTTTCCGTAAACCCCATTTCTATTACCTGAATAGTAGCACCGCGCGTATGTAAAACGAAACCGCTGGAATCACGTTTAATCTGTTTGCCGTCAATCTGATTAAGCAATTCACGGTCATTTGATGAAATCAGATCAATAATGTTTTTCTGGAGTGCTTCATTTGCTGTGATGGCAACACTTTGCCGCACGGCGTCCTCGGCCCACTGCAGGTTGCGGTTTCTATATTCAGCTATCGTCCGGATAAATGCAGCTGCATCATTGGTGGATTTACTGTTCATGATCGAATCGGGTGCTCCCTGCATGGTAATGGGATGTGCTGCACCGATATTTGTGCCGGGAGTCATGGCAGCTATATCCGCTGCCAGGGTAATGAATACACCGGCTGATCCTGCATGCGCTCCGGCAGGTGAAACATACACGATGACTGGTACGGGAGATTCAAGAATGTCGCCTACGATTGTACGGGTCGATTTCAGCAGACCACCGGGTGTGTTGAGATGGATCAGCAAACAGGCTGCGTTATCATCGGAGGCTATCTGTATACTTCGATGAATAAATGTTGCTACAACAGGATTAATGGCTCCATCAATCTTTATCGAGATAACCGTTTGCGCGGTAAGCAGCAAAGGCATTGAGATGGCGATGTATAAACATAGACGCTTCATCATATTTTACCCAGCGGGTATGAAGCTTTGTATAAATGAAAGACCTGAATGTAATTTAATGAAATCCGGGCACTACCTTAATAATATAACAGTACCTTTTAAAAGAACATTACCTTTTTCATTCGTTCCACGTACTCTTCTCATCAGGCAGAACCCCCAATCCGGACTTCGAAAAATAAAGACTACCTTACATCCCATCTTATAGCCTCAACCTTGTTTTGAGCCGCAAATAAAAATTGCAGTACTAAGGACTCTAATTTTGTTTCTCCCTCATCTTTAAGACTGATAAGTTTTTTCAATTTAAAATTTGTCAGTTATGCAATCCAATGATCTACTGGCGGAAATTACTGCACTGAATCTTCAGGTTCTTAATCAGGAACGGATTTTAGACCAGGCTCTTTCAAGGAATCTTGAACTAAAGGAAACAAAAAAAATATATCACGAGTTGAAATTATTAAAAGAAAAATTGACAAGGATTTCCGAATTATATGACTCAAATTCATCCGCTGGCCAGTAATAAATTTCGGCCGACCTGAATGAGTGTATCGTTGCCCTGGTTTTGTCGGACTATTTTGAAAGCGTATCCACAGAAAAGTATCCGGCCTTTTTAAATTCATTGATAATCATATCGGCAATAACCTGGTTGCCTTTATCAGATGGGTGCAATCCGTCGTAAGTATAACCGATCGCATCAATGGGGTAGGGATATTCGTCCTTTCCGGGATGAAAAGGGATTCCTACGTAGGATGGATATTCAATATTATGATAAACGCCGGTAGCCGAATCCTTCAGCCTCTTAAATTTCACAGCATTTTTTACCGTTATGTCGCTTTCGAAGTAAAGGTCGATGACCGGAAAATGTTCATACCTGCCTATCTCCTTCACTGCATCAGCAAACTGCGAAAGTTCCTGTCCGTTTTTGGGTTTATAACAACCGTATGCGTTATTATGGGCGTCGGCTATATATACAAAATCGGTTCGCTGCATGGGCGTGATCAAAATAATTTTGGCATGGGCGTTGAGACTCCTGATCTTCTTGATGATGATACGGTAAGCCCCGTAGGTCGTGTTAAATCCGGTATCGTATACATAGTCATCCATCGAACCCAAAGGCAAACCCGACCACCAATCATTGGTGCCCAGAAAAACTGAATAGACATTGGTTTTTGTCAACCCGAGATTTTCAATTTCCCGGGCTATTCCCTCCGTGGTCCACCCATTGTGACCCTGGTTAATGTATTTGATATTTGGATGTTTTGCGGCTACCATAGCCATATATCCGTTGGTTATCCTGTTGCCGGTTTCGTCATGATGATCATTTAAATAGGTAATGGAATCACCGATGGCCGTCCAGGTAATTACGCCGGGATTAAAACTGGTACACTGGCATAATAGCACGAGAGCCATTAATCTGGTTTTCATACCGACTGTATTTATTTTAAGGTATTAAAGAAAAATAACTCTTTTGAGAAATATGATTTGTAAATTTAAATATGGAAAAAAAATCACCCAAAGCAACACCCGTTCCACAGGAAGGCAGTAGTATAGTGGAAAAAGCCGGCGAAATCCTCAGCAGCATCGGTTCTCATCTGGCAGATGCCAAAGATGCGGTTACACAGACCGTTGTAAAGGAATATAAAGTCGTCAGGAAAGCGATAAAGAAGAAGCTCGCGAAGAAGAAGGCGGCGCCCAAAAAACTGGTTAAAAAAGTAGTTAAAAAGGCAGTAAGAAAAGCCGCGCCTAAGAAAGCCGCAAAAAAATCTGCTCCGAAGAAGGCAGCTTCCAAAGTCGCAAGAAAAGGCAAAAAGGTCGCAAAGAAATCCGCCTCCAAAGGGAAAAGGAAATAAATATTTGCGCTGGAAATCTTAGTGGACAACCTTCAGGCACGATTGAATTTGGGCTCCTTTTATGATTCTGGTTTAGCCGTAAACAGGCCACGGTAATATTTTCTGTAGGCATATCCCAAAAAGACATTCGGAACTATCAGAGTGACGCCCATCAACCAACCCGACGGCACCAGGATGGTATGAAACAACAATACGTTCAGGCTGATCGGGAAAAGAACAACCGCCGAGAATGGCGCATATCGATCAAAAAGTAAGGACAAACCACCCAGGATCTGAATCGTCTTCATCATGGGGTAGATATAGCCCGTGCCTTTGAGTCCGGCAACAAGTGCTCCCGGTTTGCCGGTATGCAGGGGCTGATATGGTATGAAGTGAAAAAAATAATCGAGACCGAATACCAGATAAATAAACCCCAGCAGACAGCGGGCAATAGTTACCCGGATTTTCATTTTCACCTGTTGTTGGTTTAGTCAATCGTGGGAAAACGATCCGAATTTACGTGATTTCGTCTTAAGCCCGTCATACCAAAAACCTATCTGGAAAGTTCGAACATGGCAGATGAGTAAATAGTTACCAGGTTTTACTACAGGCGTCAATACCTTAACAACATTTGGTGGTTGGGGTTAGAATGATTTTCCGTGAGCTTGAAGTCGTAACTCCCGATAACAGCAAATCCCGCCTTTGAATAAAAATGAACCGCCTTGTGATTTTCCTTCCAAACAAATAACCACATACCCACCTGGTCCTGTGTTTTGCTCAATTCAATATTAAATTTTAAAAGCTCCCATCCGAGCTTCAGGCTATAAAATTCCTGTAGCAGATAAAGGCGTTCTAATTTCGTCACATTTTTTACGTCGATATTTTCATCAGGCGCATCGAAAATAATCTTGGAATACCCTGCCGGAATTTGTTTGTAATATATAATATGGTAGATATTTTTTAAATCCTTCAGTTCCTCCTGGCAGGCATCATCATTAAATTTATTTTCTAGGTAACGATTGATAATTTCAATTGAAGCACTGTGACCGTGAGAAGCTAAAAACGTTCTCCTGCCGATCTCGGCAAGCAATCGGAAATCATTTTCTTTTGCTCTTACGACAGAAATCATTGATAAATCTAAAATATAATCTGTGAATGATGTAACAAAACAATGAAAATATGTAATACTTAACCGGGCTAGTTCAACCAACTTTGTATGCAATCTTTGTAAACTTCAACCTTATTAAATCTTCTATATGGATAATATTGCAACATTAGCAGGAAAAACTAAACCGGAGTCGCTTATTGAAGGATCCCCAAAAGAAAATATATTAATTAAAACAATGAAAGCCCTGGTGTATCATGGACCGGGAAAGAAATCGTGGGAAGATAAAGCAAAACCGACCATCAGGGAATCCACGGATGTAATTGTAAAAATAATTAATACGACTATTTGCGGAACAGATTTGCATATCCTGAAAGGAGATGTGCCGGAAGTTACTGACGGAAGGATACTGGGACATGAGGGAGTGGGAGTCATCGAAGAGATCGGAAATGCTGTTACCGGGTTTAAAAAAGGGGACCACGTAATTATTTCCTGCATCACATCCTGCGGTAAGTGCGTTTATTGCAAACGAAGTATGTATTCACATTGCGTAAACGGCGGTTGGATCCTGGGACATTTGATTGACGGAACACAGGCTGAATATGTGCGGATACCATTTGCGGATAACAGTTTATATCATATCCCTGCAGGCAGTGATGAGGAAGCACTGGTGATGCTGAGCGATATTTTGCCAACCGGTTTTGAATGTGGCGTACTGAATGGTAAAGTACAACCGGGAAATACCGTAGCCATCGTCGGATCCGGTCCAATCGGATTGGCAGCCCTGTTAACAGCACAGTTTTATTCTCCGGCAGAAATTATCATGATAGATCCGGATGATAACAGGCTTGAAACGGCAAAAAAATTTGGTGCCACGCATACGATTAATAACAGCAGGGAAAATGCCGTTGAAAGAGTGAAGGAACTAACGGGTGGTATCGGTGTGGACACAGCCATCGAAGCAGTCGGCATACCGGCGACCTTCGACTTGTGTCAGTCAGTGGTTGCACCGGGGGGAGTCATAGCCAACGTTGGAGTACATGGTAAAAGCGTGGAGCTTCATCTTGAAAAGTTATGGTCACAGAACATTACCATTACAACCCGCCTGGTGGATACAGTTACCACACCTATGTTGCTTAAAACCATTCAGTCAAAGAAACTGGATTCTAAAAAATTGATTACGCATCGTTTTCCAATAAAGGATATTATAAAGGCGTATGACGTATTTGAGCATGCCGCCAAAGAAAGGGCTTTAAAAGTTATCCTGATAAGTGAGTGATTAACATCCGGCAAAAAAAAGTTAACTTATAGGTGTAAATAAGAATCATCATGCCGGATGATCAATACAGAATCAGTGAATTCAAGAAGGTATTACGGCGAAATGCGGAGGAAGGAGTGGTAGATCTGGACAAAAACTATCTCCATAAATTTAACGTTCAGATTCACCGGTTCGAGGACGTGTTGCGTAATTCAAGGAGAAATGAACCACCCAACCGATGGTCCTATCATCGTATAGGCCTGATCAGAGAAGGCGAAGGAAATGTAAAGACCGGTATATTCAGTTTCAAAGCGAAAAAAAATACACTGGTCGTGGTTCCTTCCCGGGTGATCTCTTCCAGCAGCAACTGGACACCCGATACCAAAGGGTATATCCTCCTGTTCAACATGGATTTCTTTCTGGAAAATAACTTTTCTCATCAGATTATCGGAAACAAAAGAATGCTGACCACTTCTATAAAACCGTATGTTCATCTCACGGATGAACAGGCGGAGGAAGTGAGCCGGATATTTGAAAGCATCCTGATTGAAAAAAAACAGCAGGAGATCGTGAACAACGAATTGATTGCGGTAAAAATAGTAGAACTCCTGATACTTGGAGAAAGATTATTTGAACTGGAAGAAAGTCAGGAAGCAAACCAGCCGTTGATAGATAGTATAAAACGATTTGTTGATATGCTGGATGAGTATTTTTCAAAAGAGCATTCCGTTAAGTTTTATGCTGAGCGGTTATCCATGCACCCGAATCACCTGAATGCGCTGATAAAAAAACACACCGGATTGTCCGCCAAAGAATCCATTCAGAACAGGATTTTACTTGAGATAAAACACCTTCTTCATTCAACAAAACTGTCCATCAAACAGATTTCAGATCAGATGGGATTCAGAGATCCGAATTATTTTACCACGTTCTTTAAACGCGCTGAAAAGCTGTCACCGGGAAATTACAGGTCCTCTTTTGATTGAAAATCGAAGGAGATTATTTGATTTATGAAGATTCATGATGGATAAGTGTATGATCTTTGCACATCCAAAATGAAACCTATTACAGTAATTTTTGTCGATGACCATCCACTGATCAGAAAGGCATGGGCATTTATATTAAAACATGATCCCCGTTTCAGATTGATTGCTGCATGTGAGAGTGGAGAAGAAGCGATTGAAAAATCCAGTCAGCTCTGTCCGGATGTTGTGATTATGGATATTCGCCTGAAAGGGATCAGCGGAATAGAAGCTACTAAGTTGATTCGTGAAAATTGTCCCGGCACAAAAATTATTGGTTTGTCTTTTCACAACCAACCAGACCATGCCCAGGAAATCATCGAAAATGGAGCGATGGGATATCTGACCAAGCTCTCAAATCCGGAAGAAATTTTTAAAGCCATCCTTGAAGTTCAACAGGGACGAAGTTATATCTGCAAGGAGATGGCAGGCAGGCTGGTGATTGCCCCGTTTTAAGTCCAATATTTGCTGAAAACTATTCCCGGTCCGATTACTGACCGGGTTTTTTGTTTCATACTAAATAAGTCTACCTTGTCAGGCTCCACCTAAATAATCACTTTATGACCACTATTTCAATTAAAACAGATATTATCAGTAAGGTATTTTTGTTAACCTCCTGCCTGACGGGGTTTGCCGGCATGATGCACTGCGACGCCCAATCCATTATAGGCAAATGGAAACAGATTTCCGGTAAAATGTATTGCACACCGGATGCGGTAAAAAATTCCCACGGGCATTTACAGGAAGTGATGGATATGCCAAAGGTTGATGCGGTGGACGAATTCAAGTCAGATCACACACTGACGGAAACCATCACAACAGGTTCAACAAAGACCATCAATTCGGGAACCTGGACGATGTCTGGCAAAACGGTGACGATAACGATAACCGGCCATCCACCGATGAGCGGGATTGTCTCGGATACCGACAATACACTCGTATATACTGTTGAAATGCCGAAATCCGAACATATGCAGGTCATCAAAAGGCAATGGACCTACTCAAAGGTTTAATAATCACTCATAATGCGGATTACTTCACTGGTTTATGATTTTACCGTCCCATTCTCCACCCGAAGGAATGGAAGCATGTTGATGAACCAACAACCATTCATTATTATCTGACTTTTTAAAACAATCGGTTTGACGGACTAATATCGTTTTGGCAATATCATTTTTGAATACCATATCTACTTTTTGAATGGAGCAAACAATACCCATGTTGTCGGCAATGATTGTGTCCATTTCAAGAAAAGATACCTTGCAGGATTTAAAATTGCTAAATACACTGTCAAACATTTTAACGGCAGGCTGAATACCCTTTGATGCAAACGGCGGTATATCAAACCACAATGCATCATTCGCCCAATGCTTTGTGCTTTCTTTTCCTGTTGTGGATTCTGCCATCGCTTTAACTATGGAGATGAGCATTTCCTTATTCTGATTTGCATTGTTTTTATTCGATAATGTAAGGCTCATATAATTTATAGTTTTTGACTGAATTATTCCCTTCACATCGTTAATACGATTTTCCCTTTGTGATCTCCTTTACCAAAAATCGCAAAAGCTTTTTGAATTTCATCCATTCTGTATGGACCGTCTATAAGAGGTTTGACTTTACCGGCTTCGAAAAGCCTGTTCATATAGTCCAAATCCTTGTTGGGTTTCAGGGCAACGATACGAATGTGTTTTTGATTAAACCTGGATATCCAGGGTCCCAGGAGCAGGGCCTGTAGAAGCCGTGATATGTCACCGCCCACCGTCACATAAACGCCTTCAGGGTTTAATGCACGGACATAATCACGCATCGGACGATTAGTTTTTGCATCGAGAATCAGGTCATAGCGCCGGCCATTTTTTGTAAAATCTTCTTTTGTATAGTCAATAACATGATCAAAACCAAGGGAGCGCATCATAGCCAGTTTATTGGTCTTGTCAACACCCGTTACTTCAACCCCGTAGGTTTTGGCAATCTGCAGGCCGAACGTTCCAACACCTCCTCCTGCACCATTCATCAAAAGCTTTTGACCCGTTTGAATTTTCCCTTTGTCAACCAGACCCTGAACAGCCAGCATGGCCGCCTGTGGTATGGCGGCTGCTTCTTCGAAGCGCATGGTTGCGGGTTTCAGTGCTAATGCTTTTTCCTGTGCACATACGTACTCGGCGAAACCTCCCCATTGTCCGCTCAGATCACCATACACCTCATCACCTGACTTAAACCGTGTTACATTTTTACCAACGGCTTCAATGCATCCCGCAATATCAGAACCGAGTATTTTTCTCTTCGGCTTCAAAAGACCGTTTAGCATACGATTGACGAAGTCACCATGAAGAAGACCCCAATCCCAATCATTAACAGATGCCGCATGCACTTTAATAAGCACTTCATCATCCTTGGGAGATGGTTTTTCTATTTCTTTCACCTGCAGAACTTCAGGACCGCCGTATCGAGTGTAGATAACTGCTTTCAATTTTATAAAGGTTCATTTTTTATAATGCGCCAAATTTTGATGTCTAACGCTTTGAATCTTTCAATGCAGGTTGGGATTTTAAAAAAGCATAAATAGCCTTTAATTCTGTATCCTGGAATGCTGCAATACTTGTCCAGGGCATATAGCCAGGATTCAAATGCTTACCGGATGGTGTAACACCCAGGCGAATGGTCTTAATAAACTGTTCCATGTTCCAATTTCCCAGATTTCCTCCGGGTGTGATATTGGGCGCAGGTGGATCAGTCGTGCCGGTATCGACGCCGCCGTTAAGTTCGGGACCGTGACAATATTTACAGTCTGATAATGATACCAGGTAACCGCCGTACTCAGCGGTTTCTTTTTTGGCTGGTGAAGTCCTCGGTGAATTGTCGTTCATGTCGATTTTCTCTGCAGAAAATATGGAATGCCCTAATCCACCGGTCTGCATAAATATTTTTCCATAAAAAGTCAGTCCATGAGCATTCAGGGGCCAGTTTTTATCTGAAGGCTTGATGGTTTTTAAATAAGCGATCATACAGCCGAGATCATCGTCACTCATCTTGTTGTAGTCATCTTTGGATGGCATTACAAAAAGTGGCGTTCCATCTTCTCTTACTCCAAATCTGATTGCATTAATCCAGTCGGCATCGGAGAAATTTTTTGTTTCCCCACCGGGAGTAATATTTCTCGAATATATGATACCAACTCGGGGCTTGTTGAAAATTTCTATACCTCCTAAATCAGATCCATGGCAATTAGTGCAAAGCGCGGTGGTCAGTATGTTACCCCGCCTGATGGAAGCAGAGTCGGCAGGTATGATAATTTTAGTTGTGTTTGGTTTATATTTTTTGGCGAACCTTTTTGATAAGGTATTTGATAAAGAAAATAGGGTTGCTAAGGATGCAATCAATAAAACCGAAATAATAATTACGGTTAATTTTAAAACCTTTTTCATATGAAGAATGAAGGTTCACGTGAAGTTATCAAATTTATCAGGTTGTTATTTCTCCTGGCTGTTTTTCTGCCTGTTACCCAACTATAAATGGTAATGCTTATAAAACTTCGTAAGTTTAAATATGAGAAAAAATCACGCGAGCGTCACCCGGAATATAAAGTTGCTATAAAGAAATAAAAATACTGCATGCTTCAAATGAAATTAAAATCAATTCTTATTGTCATCCTGGTATTCGCTTTGATCCCTTTTGTAAATGGACAGCAAAGACTAAAAGCCATTAAGGCTGGAAGGGTGATCGATGTAATCAATGGAACGGTATTAATAAATCAGATTATTTTAATTGACAGTAATATCATCATTGATATTGGTCCGTCTGTACATATACCGGATTCTGCAGTCGTCATTGACCTGAGCAATGCGACGATCCTGCCGGGACTGATAGATTGCCATACCCACCTGACCGCACAGCCCAGTGGGGATTATTACGGTGATATTTTTCGAAAGACAGCTATCGACTATGCGGTCATCGCTCATATTTATGCTAAAAGAACGCTTGAAGCAGGATTTACCAGTTGCAGAGACGTCGGTTCAGCAGCATTTATCGATGTATCCCTGAAAAATGCCATTAACAGGGGAGATATTGTAGGACCCCGCATGGAAGTGGCCACTTTATTTATTGGCTCAACCGGTAGTCACGGTGATCTGAATGGATTTTCACCATACCTCGACTGGCAGTATCCAAAACAAATGAGCGGAGTGGCAGATGGTGTTGACGAACTACGAAAACAGGTCCGGTATAATATAAAATATGGGGCAGACGTCATCAAGTTTGGGGCAAGTGCGGGGGTATTGACAGAA
>Ga0206913_1117_pt1 | contig 16218 bp, 17 predicted proteins | sample Alteio_BWOrgHeat_72_FD_152942 | JGI IMG/M metagenome (GOLD analysis project Ga0206913, IMG submission 152942) | Enriched cells from forest soil in Barre Woods Harvard Forest LTER site, Petersham, Massachusetts, United States -... | ecosystem: Environmental > Terrestrial > Soil > Temperate forest >... | reverse complement strand
GAGGCCCTGTCTGTCCTGCAGGAGAGGCAATCGAATACAGGTAGGCTCAAGCGAGGGGAACCAGAGCTTGAGGCGAAGCAGTGCAGGGAGTCGGAGGGCCGAATAAGAGCGATGACCTCGGGGAACGTATTGGCACGCGGACCCGGGCGAGCAAAGGCGGCCCGTGCTGGTGTGAGCTTTCAGAGGGCAACATGACCGACGCTTTGACGTCGCTGGACATGTCAACGGGACTTCGGAAGGTAGCGGAGAGAGCGAAACGGGAGCCCGCGGCCCGGTTCAACTCGCTCGCCCATCTAATCGACGAGAAACTGCTGGCCGGTGTTTATCAACGGCTGCGCGGTAATGCGGCGGTTGGAGTGGACGGCATTACGAAGGAGCGCTACGGGCAGGACCTGCAAAGCAACTTGCGGGAGCTGCACGAGCGGTTGCGGACGAAGCGATATCGTCACCAGCCGATCCGACGGGTGCACATCCCCAAGGAAAAGGGTCGGACGAGGCCGATCGGCATCTCGACCACTGAGGATAAAGTGGTCCAGAGTGCACTGCGCGAGGTGTTGGAGGCGATCTACGAGCAGGAGTTTCTGGACTGCTCGCATGGCTTCCGCCCCGGCCGCAGTGCCCATGATGCCGTGCGAGCCCTGACCCGGGCGGTGGATGGAGGCGAGGCGAACTGGATTCTGGAGTTTGACATTGCGTCCTTCTTCGACAGCCTGTGCCGATCACAGTTGCTGGAGATGCTCCAGAGGCGGGTGGCCGATGGGTCGATTCTACGGCTCATTGGCAAATGTTTGCATGTGGGGGTGCTGGATGGTGAAGAGTTCACCACGCCGGCAGAGGGTACAGTTCAGGGTTCGACTTTGTCGCCGTTGTTGGGTAACGCCTACCTGCACTACGTGGTCGATCTGTGGTTCGCCGAGGAAGTCAGGCCGCACCTGCGCGGTAAAGGAATATTGGTGCGGTATGCGGACGATGGCGTCTTCGGATTTGAGCGGCAGGACGATGCGCAGCGCGTAATGGCGGTGCTCGGCAAGCGGCTGGCGCGTTTTGGACTGCAACTGCATCCCGAGAAAACCCGACTCCTGGACTTCCGGCGTCCGATGAGGTCGCAAGGGGAAGGCAGGAGTCCTACGACTTTCGACTTCTTGGGGTTCTGCTGGTATTGGCGAAGAACCCGACGGGGGAGTTGGTCGGTCACGTGTAAGACCCGGCGTGCGCGCTTGGCGCGGGCCATACAGTCTGTGTATGCGTGGTGTCGCGAGAATCGACACCTGCCGGTCAAGCAACAGCACGACATGCTCACGAGGAAGCCCTCAGTGTCACGATAGTTGCCGCCTCAAAAGCTCTGTAATAATGAGGGCGTTGAGGAAGGACAATGGCTCGATACAGCGACGAATTCAAAGCACGCGCAGTGGCTCGACTGCTGCCACCGGAGAGCGCTCCGATCCCACGGTTATCGCAGGAGATCGGCGTATCGGTGGCTACGTTGGAGCGATGGATGTCAGATGCGCTGTCCAAGCCCGCGGAGCGGGCTTGGACAGCGGCGGCGCGCCTGGAGGCGGTGATCACGACGGCGGCCATGGACGAGGCGCAGCGCAATGCCTGGTGCCGCGAGCAGGGCATTTTCCCGGCTGACCTGCAGCAGTGGCGTCAGGATGCGGTGGCAGGGCTGTCGCAGCCGGAGGAGGCACGGGCCAGTCCACAGGAAACGCGCGAGGATCGGCGGCGAATCAAGGAGCTCGAGCGAGACTTGCGACGCAAGGAGAAGGCGCTCGCTGAAACTGCCGCCCTGTTGGTGTTGTCAAAAAAACTAGAGGCGCTCTTCCAAGAGGGCGGGGACGAATGATTTCCCTGGAAGAGCGCCGAAAGATTGTAGCCATGATCGGGCAAGCGCGCTGCGAGGGAGCGCGACTGAAGGCCGCCTGCGAAGTCGGCGGCATTGATGCACGCACGTTGCAGCGTTGGGAAACCAACGCGGGTCTACGGGACGGAGATGCCCGGCCACGAGCGAGCCGTCCTGCGCCAGCCCATGCGTTGAGCGCGCAGGAACGCGAACAGATCCTACGGATTGCCAACGAGCCGCGCTTTGCGGCTTTGCCGCCCGCGCGCATCGTGCCCACGCTGGCTGACGAAGGCGTCTATATCGCCAGCGAATCCAGCTTCAGCCGGGTTCTACGGGCTCACGGTCAAACTCGTCATCGTGGACGCGCTAGGGCTCCTCGGCGTGTGCGACCGCCGAGTACCCATGTTGCCACCGGCCCACGACAGGTGTGGACATGGGACATGAGTTATTTGCCGACTCAGGTACTCGGAGTTTGGTGCTACCTGTACCTGATCCTCGATGTATACAGTCGGAAGATTGTTGGCTTTGAAGTGCACGAAGCCGACGACTCCGAGCATGCGGTGGAGCTTTTACGCCGAACGGCGCTGGCCGAGGGGTTACACTCCTTGGCGCAAAAACCAGTGCTGCACGGGGATAACGGCTCGACGCTCAAAGCGACGACCGTGTTGGCGATGATGTACTGGCTCGGGTTGAAAGCCTCTTACTCGCGCCCCCGCGTGAGCGACGACAATGCTTTCGTCGAGTCCCTGTTCCGCACTGCCAAGTATCGTCCTGAGTTCCCAATGAAGGGGTTCGCGGACGTGCAGGAGGCGCGACGCTGGGCCGGATCGTTCGTTTACTGGTACAACAACGATCACAAACACAGCGGCATCCGCTACGTCAGCCCCGGGCAACGTCATGCAGGCGAGGATAGAGATATCCTGGCCGCCCGGCATGGGGTTTACGTTCAGGCAAGAGCGGCCCAACCGCGGCGCTGGACGCGTCACACACGCAACTGGAATCCGATCACCGTCGTCACACTCAATCCCGAGCGCGACTCAGTGATCAAAGCGGCTGAGAACGCCGCTCACATAACGCGGACTGCCGCATAACTCAGGCGGCAACTGCCTTGAGTGCGCCGGGAGACCGGCAAAGAGTAAGTGGTGCAAGTCCACAGCGATGAAAGAGTAGCGAACTACATCGACCCCGAGCCGTGCGCAGGCATCCGCGAGGATGTCGGCGAAGCGTCGGCAGGGGAGCGTACAGGCCAGCCATTGAGCCGCGAAAGAGTTGTTATCCCGGGTGCCGACGTTGTTCAAGTTACGGAAGGCAACATGGCGTGGCGCGTCATCGCGAGCGCCCCGACAACCCGGCGTGGTCGAAGAACCTGGCATGTACGGACGCTCTTTGCACGGGAACCGGGAGATCTCCAGCTTGGCCAGCTGCAATTCAACGAGCTGGTCCGCATCGGGAAGGTGAGGAGCCATAGCCGATGATGAACAAGCCGGAGAAGTCAGACCTCTCCAAAGTAGCGAAGAAGCCGGCGAACAACCCCGGACGATCGGGTGCGGAGCTGGTGGAGCGAAGGGAGGGGGCCAAAGGAAACACGGACAAGACCCGCACGCGCCGGACACCGAGCCGGGTAAGTGTGTTTTCGGGGCTTGAACGTGTACGAGACCGAGCAAGGCGACAGAAGAAGGAGCGGTTCACGGCTCTGCTTCACCACGTCAGCGTCGATCTGCTCAGGGCGGCCTTTTCCGGCCTCAAGCGGGATGCGGCACCAGGAGTGGATGGCCTGACGTGGCAGGAGTATGAGCAGAACCTCGAGTGTCGTCTCGTAGATTTGCATGCGAGAGTGCATCGAGGCACCTATCGGGTGCTCCCCTCACGGCGGAAGTTCATCTCGAAAGAGGATGGACGACAGAGGCCGTTGGGCATTGCTGCGCTGGAAGACAAGATCGTCCAACGCGCGGCAGTCGAAGTACTGAATGCGATCTATGAGGAGGATTTCTTGGGGTTCTCGTATGGTTTCCGTCCCGGACGCAGCCAGCATCAAGCGCTGGATGCTCTCGCGTTCGGAATCACTCGTACGAGGGTGAGCCACATCTTAGATTGTGATGTCCGATCTTTCTTTGATTCGATGAGTCACGAGTGGCTTATCCGCTTCATCAAACATCGGATTGGCGATCCACGCATCATTCGCCTGATACGCAAATGGTTGAAGGCTGGGGTGATGGTAGAGGGCGAGTGGACCTCGAGCGAGGCAGGGACCCCTCAGGGGTCAGCGGCCTCTCCGGCGCTCGCTAACATCTACCTTCACTACTGCTTTGACTTGTGGGCTGATCAATGGCGGCGCCGCCATGCCCACGGGCAAGTTCTCTACGTGCGCTTCGCCGACGATATTGTCGCCGGCTTTGAGTACGAAGGGGATGCCCGGCGTTTCCAGGCGGATCTGCGTGAGCGGTTGGGGAAGTTCGCACTGACGTTGCATCCGGAGAAAACCCGATTGATCGAGTTTGGTCGCTTTGCGGCCAGAGATCGAGCCCGGCGAGGGCTGGGTAAACCGGAGACGTTCGACTTTTTGGGGTTCCGGCACATCACCGGGCGATCCCATGCCGGCTACTTCCAGCTCAGGCGGAAGACACGCCGGGATCGGATGCGCGCGAAGCTGAAAGCTCTCAAGGTTGAACTACGGCAGCGGATGCACGAACCAATCCCGGAGCAGGGGAAATGGCTGGGTCAGGTGGTGCGCGGATACTTCGCATATCACGCGGTGCCAACCAACGCTGAGAGTCTGTCCGCGTTCCACTATCATGTGACTGTTCTCTGGTTGCGCACGCTCCGGCGACGGAGCCAGAGGGACTTCACCACATGGGAACGTGTTAGCCGACTGGCAGCGGATTTCTTGCCTCCGCCGCGAGTACTCCATCCGTGGCCGGACGCTCGTTTTCTCGTTAATCACCCAAGGTGGAAGCCGAGTGCCCGAATTGGGCCCGCTCGGTTTTGTGCGGGGGGGCGCACAGTAATGTGCGTCCCTACCGCGATCACTCACCGGAAGGTGCAGGGCCACATCAACTACTTCGGTGTGAACGGAAACATGGACAGCTTGCAGCGATTCCTGATGCAGGTCTGCCGCAGCTGGTTTAAGTGGCTCAACCGTCGCAGCCAACGGGCACGTCTCACCTGGGAGAGATATAAGGACCTACTTCGGGACTTCCCTCTGCCCACGGCCCGCATCGTAGTGAAAATCTGGAGGTGATCTATGACGCGGACCCCGCAAGACACATCAGCGGAAGAGCCGGATGGTGGAAATCTCCATGTCCGGATCCGGTGAGGGCCCGGGCTGGGTGACCGGCCCGGGCTACTCAACAAGAAACATATCAATCCAACGCGCGTTCCCATCGAGGAAAAGGAAAGTATCCGCTGGCTACAAAACCTCAGTGAAGCAACAAAGCTTCTGGGTGCACCACACCGCTGCGTTCATATTGGCGACCGAGAGAGTGATATCTACGAGCTCTTCTGCATGGCCAGGGAGCTGGACACACACTTCGTATTCCGCACGTGCGTTGATCGCCTCGCAGGGGACGGTGAACATACCATCGAAGATGAAATGCACGAGGTAGACTGTTGATGGGGGCGTAGATTCGCTTCTTTTTGGGGGTGGCACGCGGAAGGCGAGCACGGGCCAGGGCCTCCTGGCATTGGGAGGCGTGAAGCAGCTGTGCCGTAATGCTCAGAACGGCGGATCGTCAGGATCGATGTTGTCCGGGGCTGTGTGCTCATCCGGCAGCGAAGGCAGCGGATCATAGCGGTGAGCGTGGCGCAGAAGCTGCCCGCAGTAGTGCCGCTCGAGCGCCTCGGTGAGCTCGTGGAGGAAGTCGACGAGGGCTGCGGCGGCCTCGTCCGAGAGCTCCATTGGCAAACAGACGATTGGCAGATCATTCGGTTGCATGGGCTGACCTCGTGGAGCGAGCCTTCTTTCCCGCTGGGCGTTGAGTGGCGCGGCGTGCGGCGCGTTCGCGCGCTTCTTTCAGGCGATAGCTTTCCCCATCGATCGAGAGGATCTCAGATCGATGCACGAGCCGATCGACGAGAGCCACGACACAGGTGGCATTGGGAAAGACCTGGTTCCACTCGCTGAAGGTTTTGTTGGTGGTAAGTACCAGCGGACGGCGCAACTGATAACGGCGCGTGATCACCTCGAACAGCAGGTCCGCGTAGCGCGTGTCATAGGCCAGATACCCAACTTCATCCACGCCGAGTAAGGCTGGAGTGGTGTAACGGCGCAACCGCCGTGCAAGCTGCGTGGAGCTGTCCTGGGCGGCAAGGTCGTGGAGCATGTCGGAGGCGGCGGTGAAGCGCGCTGTGTAGCCACGCAGCACTGCCTGATGCAACAGGTTTCTGGCGATCATGCTTTTGCCGAGGCCGTTTGGGCCGACGATGACGACGTTGGCGGCCTGCTCGAGGAAGGCGAAGGTGAACAACTCCTCCAACAGCGCGCGATCGAGCTCTTTCGGCCAGTCGTAGTCGAAGTCGGCCATGGGCTTGAAGGTGCCGAGCCGGGCATTATTCTGGCGGCGCTTGAAGCTGCGCTGCAGGCGCTCGCTCTCCTCGATTTCCAGAACGCGCAACAGCCACGGCTCGGTGGCCATTTCCTCCAGGTGGGCGAGCAATCCGTACAGATTCAGCCGCCGCAGGCGCTGCTTGAGCGCATCAGGTGGGAGACTGGCCGAGGTTGCCGGGATCGGTGTTGTCGTCGGATCCGGCGCCGTGAGGTTCAGCGGCAGCATCTGAGCGTTCATCGCAGGTCTCCCGAGAGAGTGCTTCGTAATCGGCCAGGTTGTGTGGCCGCACAGTGAGTGCGCGCACGCGCGGATCATCGGGCAAGGTCACTGGGATCGGCGGTGACTGCCCGCGCTGAGCGCGCTGCAGGTCGATGAAGTGACGCACGGCCGCCAGGTGCGTGGCATCTTCGGCCAGCGCGGTGGCGAGGGCCGTCTCCAGGGCTGCGGCCCCGTGGGTATCGAGCAACTCGACCAAGCCCCGGGTGAGGGAACCGAGATGCACACCGCGGTCGGCGGCCAGTTGGAAGAACCGCGGCGCGCTGACGGCGGCGTAGTGCAACCGGTCCATCGCCCGATGCGCGCGCCCGGCGCGCTTGTGGGCCTCCAGGGCCGCGATGTGAGTGGGCTCTTCGACCTGTGCGCCACGATCGTAGCTTCTGGGATGTGTGGCAATGACGGTGGTGCCGTCGAGGATGCGCATGGTGTCCACAGTTGCGAGGATCTCCAGAGTGCGGCGCACGTGGGTATGAGGGACGGAGTAGTCGTTGAGATCAAAGCGGACGTAGGGAGTCTTGTGGGTGCGCCCGGTCAGGCCCTCAGCGGTTGGAAAGGGCTCATCGGGCAAGGCGAGCAAGCGCGGCCGCTCGGACTCGAAGCACTCGCGCACCGTGCGACTGCGATCCTCGGGACAGGGCCGCTCGGCGGCCTCGGTGTTACACCAGTTGAGCGCCTGGGTGTTAAGATCAGCCAGATCGCAGAAGTGACGCGCGGCGAAGAAGCGCTCGCGCGCGAAGCGGATGGCCCGCTCGACCCGGCCTTTTTCGTTGCCTCGCGCCACCGCCACTGGGCGCGGTGCGAAGCGGTACCATGCCGACAGTTCCAACATCTTGGGGTGGAAGCGGATCGCATCCGCAGCCCCGGGGAGCGGCATCCGCTCGAGCACAGCCGAGCGTAAATTGTCATACAGCAAGGTGCGGGGCACCCCCTGAAAGAAGCTCAGAGCGCGCACGTGCGCATCTAGGAAGCTGCTCATCCCGGCGCTCAAGTAAAACCGCAGGAACAGATGTCTGGAGTAGGACAGCACCATCACGAAGGCCATCAACGGGCGCAGCGCCTTGCCTACGGTGAGCTTGCCGAAGTGCGCCCAGTCAACCTGACCCTGTTCGCCCGCGAGCGTGCGCAAGCGCAGATACGCCTCCGCCGGCGCTCGTGGTCGCAGCCGCGCGATGATCGCGCGGAAGTGATCGGGAGCTCCGGGGTAGCCGCGTTCGCGCACCATCCGATACAGGCGACTGGCGCGCAGTGTCGGATAGCGCGTGAGCGTCTCCTGGATAAAAGGGATGAACGGCTCGGCCATCGAGGGGCGTGTGTAGTGGTGAGCCACTGAGAGGCCTGCCTGCCCCAGGACGCGTCGCACGGTAGAGCGGTGGACTTTCAACTGTCGGGCCAGTGTGCCCACAGGCCATTTTTCGGCGTGATACAGCCGCAGGATCTCCGCCTCGAGCTCGCGCGGGATCATTGTGAGGTCCGGTTCTGTCGTGGGGTGTTGGAGTTATCCGTTCCAACCCCATGGGTGAAGGCGTGCGAAGTCCGGCAACGGCCTCCCGCAGAATGCACAGCACCTCTGTAGGGAGCGTGTGGGAGGCCAACAAGGCTCTTTTGAGTCAACATCGATCCACTCGCTGACGATCCTCGGATACCTCAATACGCTGCATCCTCTCGTCATGAGTGAAAAGCCATGATGCGTCACTTCTAACTTTCGTCGCTCGCGGTAGCGCCGTTGTCGTTCGGCGTGTTTGCGGGCGCCACGGAAGGATCTCTGGTAGCGGGCACCGGCCCGGCGAACAGACTCTCGGCGTGAGAACTGCGCGCACTCCCCGGGGCAGTAAAGGTTCCCGCAGTCGCACTGTGCGCAGATGCAGACCTGCATCCGGCAACGCTGACAGTTGTAGAGCCGGTAGGTCGCCGGCTCCTCGAGCTGGCCCAAGCCCTCCTCCCCGACAGCACTGGACAGCGCCGGGGCGGCGAGGCATAACAGGCCTGCAAAGCCGCCTCCCAAGGCGCTGAGCATCGAGGGCCCGGGGTTCGACGCCAATCAAACTGCCCGGGCTCTCGTCTTACTTGCTATCTCCACCACGAGCATAGCCGAAGCCGGTAGCGCCACCGCAGGAGCCGGCACACACCGCCATCCGCATCCAGTCCCAACAGGAAGCCTTCTGCCCGGCCAGACGGCCGGTCAGACCGCGCCGCCGCTATGCGGTCGCGCGGAAAAAAGACGTAGGGAAGAGATCGAGAGTTGAGGGGGGGGGCGGATCCGCCCCGAGGTTTACACGGTCATCTCAAAACCGCACCCATCCTCAAAATCACGCGGTTCCTGACCGCCGTTCACAGGTAGACTGCAAAGGACTGCACCGGATCGAGGTAAGAGATAAGAAAGGTGATACTCGTGAGGCGGTTCTTGAGTTGAAGTATCGACGTATCAAAGTTTTGCCTCCCATCGCAAAACAAAAGCGCTACCCTCCGTTGGAGCTGACAGTCATTCACGCGAAAGAGCGCGACGCGCCGGCAGGAGTTGAGCCGATTGACTGGAAGCTGATTACCGACTTACCGGTGTGCACACGCGTCGAGGCTATCGAAAAACTCAATTGGTACGCACTGCGTTGGAAGATTGAAACATTGCATAAGATCATGAAGTCCGGTTGTAAGGCAGAAGAGTCGAAACTGCGCACCGCAGAGCGCTTGGTGAACTTGATCGCGACCTTCTGTATTATGGGTTGGAGGATCTTCTGGATGACCATGGTCAATCGATCGGCTCCAGATGCAGCTCCGGGAATCGCACTTACCAAGCTGGAAGTTAATCTTCTCGATCGATTGGTAGAAGACAAGGACCCGCGGAAGTCCGGACATAAAACACTTACGGACTACCTTACAAAGGTTGCGCAGTTAGGCGGGTACCTTGCACGCAAAAAGGATCCTCCACCAGGCAACATGGTTATGTGGCGCGGCCTGGCCCGTCTGACAGACATTGAGCTTGGATTTATTTTGGCGGGTGGAAATGTGGGTAATTGAAAGCGGGACAACACGGTTACCTTTGGTCATTGCCAAACTCCCTGGGTGTTGCGCCAACTTGAACAGTGGTTGCGACGTCGGCTGCGGGCGGTGCAATGGGTGCATTGGAAGCACGGATCACGGCGGTACGCGGAGTTGCACAAGCGCGGAGTGTGGGCGGAGTGGGCCGCGAAAGCGGCCTCTAGCGCTCACGGACCGTGGCGACTCTCACATGCCAAAGCCGTGAAAATTGCACTTCCCGATGCGTTCTTCGACTCGCTCGGTCTCCCTCGTCTGGTCGTCACGGAGCGGCTCAACCCGCCGAACCGCCGGATGCGGACCCGCATGTCCGGTGGTGTGGCAGGGGTGCGCGGGTAACCGCGCACCCTATGCCGATCGTGTAAGAGGATTGACGAAGATCAAAGAGCAAGAGAACATCATCATCAACCATAAACCGCTCGGGCAGATCCACTTATCCCGACAAGAATTCTGTCCTAAGAAGCGGAGCCACCCTTTGAGCCGAAAAGAGTGGCTCTTCGCCGATACGATCAAAGGAGGACCATTCACCATCCCAGATTCGCAACGAAATTACATCGGCATCCACTGATTCAATATGGGGACTATCGACTACTGAATAGACTTGACTCGGCCGATACACCACCAAATGGGTCAAGTATCGGACAGGAAGGCGTATATGCTCGGCTCGAATCCGCGTATTCGTAAATTATGCAAGTACTTGCCTGATCCAAGCTTCCCTCCCAAAGCCGAACATCTCCGCTCGATGCTTCAATAATTTCTCCGGCTCGATATACATTCGGATAGAGATCGAAGTAACGATACCTATTAGGGACCACGCTCGATAGCCGAAATGCTACCGAAAATGTCGATCCGTCAGTCGCACGCAATACTAAACGTGCATCTCCTTGCGGCAACCTCGATGCGAAGAGAATTCCGATGCGGTGGAGCTGCGCAGGCCGCTTTTCATGCTCAGGCGTCATTATAATCTTTATAGATCCTTTCTTATTCTCTCCGCTCCGCTGCAAGGTCGCTCTCGTCAATTCTTCAGCGTCCGGGTCGTTGGGTAGTGACCCGCTATAACGGACTAATACGTCATTCCTGACGTACCAGGGACTATTGAAACCAATTGGCATATAGTCGCGAGTTATCAATGGCAGAACGCACGGTTCGTACATCTCAATAGAATACTTGTTCCACACCCGCCAGTTGAAGAACCAAATCACTGCCGGCCTTTTATGTTGGATGTCGGAGCACATATCGAACTCGTATCCCTTGAAAGGTTTCCTGTTATAAGCAGCCTGCCATGGAAAATAAAAAAATGCTCCAGACATCGGGTTTCTGTCAGCCCTGATGTAGACTATGGGGTTATATTCTAACGCGAGCAGATCACCATCCTCTCGGGTAACCGATCGGACAAATTGATAAATTCCTGTAGATAGCGGCTTCAGTCTGGCAGCAAATTCAGCCTCTCCTGCTGAGCTAAATACATTCCCTGCACGACTCCCGGTCACCTCCAGTGCCAGAATTGCCGCCACCGCTAACACTGCAATTCGGATCAAAGCCCGTCGTTCCGAAATTGAGATGCTTGCCTGTTTGTAGAGACCAGTCATCAACGCGAACAAAGCGAAATTGGCTATTAGAAATGGATCATCGTGATAGAAGAAATCGGGGTTCGGATTCGTGAAGAAGATGCCGGAAGCAATTAGTGCGAGTGCAGCAGCGTTACAACGAGGTGACCGGCCGAGGCGAACTGTCTGTCGGCTCCACAAGAAATAGAAGATCCATACTGACATTAAACCTAGGGTCGCTGCGTGTATCCCTAGCTGCGGCGTAAAGGAAACCGTAAGATTTTTCAGCACCGCGAATGGCGATAAATCCGCGAACTTCGAATAGACCACTAAGTTGAAATAAAAATGGTCTATGAAGTAGCCGGGCAAATCGCCGAACAATAATAGCCACGCACTAACCCCCACCGAGACAGCGACCATCGCAGAAGCGAACGCGAGCAGAGATTTTATAGGTGTGACGGAGCCCTTAGGAGCAACGACAAGGGCAGCCAGGATGAATAGCGCGTTGGAAAGGAAGAATTGCAACGCAGAAAATCCTGCTAGAGCGAGCGATGCTCCACCAAGGAAATAGCTCCAAGGACTGATTCTCTCATGGAAATAGAGGGGCACAGTGCACTGCGCCAGTAAGATTACGCACCAATATCCCCCTAAGGACGGGTAAATAAGCATATTCAACATTGCAGGGAGCCATACGGCGGACAGTAAGCTTAGATATAGGGTCAGCGCGCAGACTCTAGCGAGCCAGGTTTTGAGTGCCGGGCTAAACACGACGGCCGCCGCTGAAAGCAACATAATTACTATCGGCACGACGCGAATATAATTGAAGTCGCGGCGATCGAAGACAACGGTGTATAACTGGGTAATCATGAATGGAAGAGGTCCATGATGCATGAACAGGTCTTTGTAAAGGTGATATCCTTTCGCCATCATTTTTACCGCAACAAAGTATGCTGTCTCATCCCCATACTCCCAGGAGAGAAGGCCTACATGTGCCCTAAAACAATACAACACAATGGCCGAAAACAGACACAGGGAAAGCACTGCGATCAGAGACGAAGTGGGCTGCGTCCCAGAACAAATCGCTGCTGAGTTATCCACCACAGATCTTTCACGACAGGTTTCCACAACCCCTCCATTTCGACACACATGCCAAACTTAAACGCGCTCGCTGCGCTTCAACACTTTGCTTCGGCCAAGTTCGAGACGCGGTCAACGTAGCGATCGCACGATTAAAAAATCGCACACGACAATTGGCGTTAATGTACCGTTTCGTCAGCAAGCGCGCGGCAAGACATCGACGTGTCGGATCAGTCCATATTTGAACGCTTTTTCTCGTATTCCATAACCCTTTCCCCGACACGTAATAACAGCACAGGTGCGGAAACTCCCTTCTATTTGTCTGAGGCCAATGCGAGAAATTGTCCACGTATGTAGGCTACAGCGCAACAACGCACGGCACACTCCTCCCATAGATTGCGTATTCGAGCGATCGTGAACGTTCATTCTACGCGGTGGTGAACAGTGCGTGGAGAGGGCCGCTGGAGCCTGGAGTTTTACGTTAGGTGTTCACGATCCGTCAACGCCGCGTGCCAGCGCTGCGGGACTGACGCGGGTTTTCGGGCTTTTGATTTCCTTGTATAGGTTACGAACGCAGGGCGGCCTGACACCCTGGCGGTAGAAGCTCCTGATTGGATGGGCGTTCACGCCTCCACCGGCGTGCGCGGCTTGCGCATGGAGTCTCCCGGGACCTTCAGGGCGATCCGATGACTGGTATGAACGATGCGATCTAATATTGCGTCTGCCAAAGTGGGCTCGCCAACGGTTTCATAGTGCCTCCTATTTGGGGCGGTTGATACGTCGAACTTGACTCCTCAGCACTTTGATTTTCGCAGGGGTGAGCTGGATCTTCCACGGTTGTCCGGCCCTGAGTTGCCGCCCGGTCAGATATTCGCGGTGGACCATTTGAATACCGTTTGTGTGGTAAGCCCCAAAGTCTCCGCAGTGCCCTGGATTGAATAGCTGCCGTCCGGCCGCTGCGGGGGATTGTCCTCCATGCCGTTAATCTTCGCGGTCCGAATGCCGAAGCGTTGGCGCAGTACGTGCACATTGTTGCTTTGGAGGAGAACTCCCTTGACCGACACGAAGCGCTCGGCGTTGAGAATGTCCGCGATCTCGCGGTCGAATTTGCTAGCTTTGGCAAGGTCTCTGATCCGACGTTATAACATCGGTGTCGGCACACAGACCGAGTACGAGCGCACCCGTCGCTGGACTCGATGCTCAGAGGTCGCTCCCGTTTGCCATGTAATCCGGAATGATACAAATCCATCGTCGGCAGCTTGCTCGAGTATCACGTCACGAATGACTAAGCGGACAATCCGTTTGCGTTCGATCGCGTTGGCGATCTGCCAAATTCGGGAGAAGCCCTTGGCCAGTTTCAACACTTCGGCGCGTTCGCCGTTGGATAGAAGTCCAGCTTGTTCGCATTGCCACGTCTGGTATTCCTGATCCACCACCTCCTGCTGCCGCAGCTTCTGCTCCCAAGCGCGCTCGAGGGAACGGGCAATCAGCCGGTTCTCGGGCTCGACTTCGTCGTATTGTCGCCGGGCACGCTCCACATCGTATCGCGCGCGCTCGCACTTGAGCTTCCGCTGCTGATCAAGCAGTTTCGCCTGCGACTCGAGTTCGCCCATGGCTTCGACCGCGACGGCGATTTGGTCTGCAGAAAGCGTTTCAAGCAAGATGCGCTCGACCTGGGCGTCGACCGAAAGTGCGCGAGCTTGTTGGCATCGGGGGCTGCCGTCGATGTTCTGATCGCCGATGCATAGATACACCTGATACGTCCCTTTCGGTCCGGAGTAGTGAAGCTCCATCCGTCGGCCCCAGCGGCCGCAAATAGCAATCCCTCACAGAGGGGCTTGACCCTTGCGAGGGGCGCCGGGTTGACCGCGCCTGCGTCGTGCAGCGTTGCTTCGGAGGCGACTTTGGTTAGCCATGAACTCTTCCCAGCTGTGTAACCCGGATGCGTATCCTTTAGGCACACCGGTCAGCGGTCTACTGGAAACTGTATGGTTATCGGAAGCGTTTGCCCAGCCCGACGCCGCAGAGGATCCGATCGACACGGCCCAGACCGACAGTCCGAGGGCTCGCGATCCCGTGGAACGCCGTTCACCATCCCGTACAAATGGCGTTCGCGGTCGCGTGGAATACGCAATAGTTCGAGTGCACTTCAACATCGCCTCTGATCGCAGTCGGGATTGTTTGATTTCCCGTTTCTAACGGCCAATTCGACACGTCCTTGACGCTAGGACACCAGAAAGGTATAGCTGTTTGGCGTCAAGCGGTTTCAAGCATCCGAAGCTGCTCTGTCTTCTCAGGCCCAAGATTGGAGTCGTGAGTGAGTCAACAGGAAGCATGTTTCCCGACGACCTCGACTGGGTTTGCGCTCGGGAGGTGATGTCCCAGTGCCGCCCGAACTGCGCTGATAGTGGCCGATACAATCGTCCCCTTCTGGACTTTGGACCTCATGTCCCGGAAAGCGGCGTGAACCCCTATTCTCGCGATTGCACCACAAGATTCAGACCAGTCGAGGTCGGACGCCCGAAGTGGGGAACATGACTCACCGGCTGTTTGACTCCTTGAACGTACTTTGTAAGTCAGGTCGAGTTCTGAGACTGCTGGCGGTGTCGATAGCCGTCTGGAGCCTTGAAGGTTCGATCCTCGCAATTGTGGCGCACAGGCTCTCTTCCCGCGGTCACATTTATAAGGCCGCAGCTTGTATTCGCACCAGTGACATCGTGTACATCGACAGTACTGGAAAAATGATCGTGCAAACCAAGTGGACCACCACCTTCGAGAAGCTGTTTCCCTCCGGACACCTCGGAAAGGCGGACTACATCTTCGCCTCGGGGTTCATGGCCGCGTGTTTTGTATTGTTCTTTCATGGGGACATTTGGGGTGCTGGTTGGGACTCTTTGAACTACATCTTCGGGCACCCTTTGGACTTCTACGAGAACTGCAAGCGAATTCGGGGGGGCGGGCAAACTATGGGCAGCACGCCGTATCCACCGACGATATATCTCATATTCGCATTGTGGCTCTATCCACTAAAGCTATTGAAATTAGTAACGGGGCCTGAGACTTTCCCACACTACTTAACATACTGGCTAAAGGTGCTGACGTGTCTGGCGTATCTCGGGTCGATGCTCGTCTTCTACCGCATCTCTTTCACGTACTCACACAATCGAGAATGCGCTAGGTACGTCGCGGCGGCATGGCTCACCATGCCCTTAGCGCTCTTCTCTGAAATCATCTTCTCTCAATACGATATTTTCTACGTTCTCTTGACATTGGCGGGGTTTCTAATGTTCTTGCGCCGGCGCTTGGCAATGGCATCGCTCTATTTCAGTCTCGCCATTACTTTCAAATACTTTCCGGTGGCGTGTTGCCCGCCCAACATAGTCAAGTTGCTCGCTAAAGTAGGTGGCTTCTTCTATTCCACTGACGCCAGTGGCATCTTCGTCAAGCATTACGGGCAATCGGAGGCACAAATTCCGTTCACCCGCGGCGTGACGCTGACTCAGCAGAGCTCGTTTCCGTGGGACGGTAGGGTTGTCCTTCGCGTAACCCCGGCGGAGCCGACTCACTTTTCGTTGCGCATGCGTATACCGGCCTGGGCGAAGGCCTATACGGTTTCACTGAATGGCAAGCCGCAGTCAGGATCGTTCAACCGGGGCTGGCTGACAATTGAGAGAGAGTGGAGTTCTGGTGATACGATTGACCTGAATCTGCCGATGCACATCGAGCGTGTTACTATGCCGCCACGATTTAAGGAGTATGAGCACCTCGTAGCGCTCCAACGCGGCCCGGTCGTATACTGCTTGGAGGAGCACGATATGGCGTCGGAAATGCGGAACTCGTTTGCTGCTTATCTCCCTGAAAACATGGAGTTTACCGCGCAGCACCGCCCCAATCTCCTCGGGGG
>Ga0206913_1116_pt1 | contig 16227 bp, 9 predicted proteins | sample Alteio_BWOrgHeat_72_FD_152942 | JGI IMG/M metagenome (GOLD analysis project Ga0206913, IMG submission 152942) | Enriched cells from forest soil in Barre Woods Harvard Forest LTER site, Petersham, Massachusetts, United States -... | ecosystem: Environmental > Terrestrial > Soil > Temperate forest > O... | reverse complement strand
TATATACTTTTAGCTCTGTAATCAAGGAGTTTTCTGACCGGATGGTGAATTTTCCATTGCTTGGATTGGGATATATTTGATAGGCATTTTTCTGATCGGATAATTCATTAATACCTTCAGTAGTGCAGTTGATGGTATAAACAACAATAGAAGCAGTACTACTGCATCCATCAATATATGTACCTTTTATCACATAAGTTGTAATTGTTGTTGGAGCTGAATATACCATTGATCCTGTAGCGCCTGATAATCCAGATGATGGCGACCAAGTATAAAATGTGGCTCCAGAAGCAGAGAGTAAAGTATTTTCACCTCGACAAATACTTACATCCGATGAGACTGTTAATGTAGGTAATGAATTAACCGTAATGACTACAAATGAAGAATTTTCAGTACATCCATTTGATACGCTAAGGGTGTATGTAGTAGTAATAGTTGGGCTCGCAATCGGATTTTGTGTTGTTGCATTGTTCAAACCAGTTGTTGGAATCCAAGAATATTGAGTTCCTCCGGACCCACTTAATATGGTAGTTGCCCCAAAGCAAATAGTTGTATTTGATCCTGCATTACTGATGGCAGGAGTACAACAACTGGGAGAAGAAAATACATTCTGTCCGGTGAGGAGTTTTTTAATCATGTTCAGACATATTTTTTTGATCTTCATACTATCTTTTCCTCCAAATCCTCCGTTGTGAAGAGAATACGAAAGGTCATCATGGTATCCACTTGCACAGAAAAAATTAGAGGCAACATTGATAATTATACCGGATGAAGGATTTTTTCGAAAGACAATAAAAGTACCATATCCAATACTAGAAGTATTCGCTGAACCTGCCGCACGATCGTAACCTATCATTTCGGCTTTGCAAAATCCAAGCCTGTTTGAATCAAGCACCGGATATCCTTGTGCATCATTCCCCGCAAACAAAGTTCCATCATATTCGTATGTTTGGCAAGACAATACATCTCCTTTATTTAATCCGGTGCCTTCCAAAAGTGGGGATGAAGGTTTCAGTATTTTATAGCCATACCAACCATGATTATTTGAGTTCATTCCATAAGACCCATTTACCCAATCAACTCCAATACTTTTTAATACTGAATAATTGAGACTTGCAGACGGCCATGGTATAGTTTTTAACACAGGGTTCTGTATCGTATCAAAATAATCATCTTTGTAGCAAATTATTTTTGTTTTATCATCGTTATATCGTATTTGCCACCACATTGTATTGCCAGAAAGAATAATACCGTGCTTGCCTGAATTGACAAAGTCATCAAAATTATGTCTGGCTTGAAGAGTCCAATATTCACTATGCCCAATAATGATGATTGCTTTAGAGTTTTTAAATTCAGTAGAATCATTCATATCTGGATCCGTTATAACTTGGTAGTTATATCCTGTTTGGGCAGTATCTATCCATTTTAAATATCCTTCACACTCAGTATAATTGTTGCTTATTACGTAATCGCTAAATGGCCGTAGTAAAGAAACTGCGGGAGAACGTTCGTTTGCACTAGAGTTAAAGTCATAAAGCCCTTTCCCGCCAGAACTATTGTAAGCGCTAAAAGTATTTGTCGGGAAAACAATTGTGATGTCAGCATTTTTATCCGGATTTTTTACTACAAAAAATATTTTTTTATCCCAATTGTAGACACCGCTTTTAAGCGATGGAATTTTATATTTGAAAGAAATATTATATCCAAAGCCATCTTCCCAAGGTTTATTACTAAGGCTCGACTGAACTTCAAAAGTCCCAGCAACAGAGTCAACAATAATATGTGAGGCAGAATATAAATATATTTTACCAGTAGTATTTACGGATGCATTGATATATAGTTTGGCCGTTTCACCAGGTAAATAAGAAAGTTTATCGGCATATCCATCTTGAATAATTCCAGCATAGCCTTTCATTATTACTAATAAGAACATGACACTTATGCGAACAAAATATTTGATAGCCATGTTTAATAGAATAAAGATTGATTGAATGTAGAACACAACTCATTAAAACTCCATTAAATTGAAGTTAGAATATTTTAATTCCTTGCGATTGGTTATTATCCGATGAATTAAATAAAAATTGCAACCGGAAATTTATTGATATTGTTTCGGCTCCAGTAGTCTTCTCTAAAAAATCAGTCGTCTACCTGTTTTTAGCTTTAAGAGAAGATGAACTTACCCAGTTTCTTATGATTTGTTCTCCATGTTCCGTCAGCACACTTTCAGGATGAAATTGAATACCACTTATATCAAATTTTTTATGCCTTAATCCCATGATGTAAGCGTTTTCATCAGTCACTGTAATTTCCAGTTCATCCGGTAAATTCTTTTTGTCAACCACCCATGAATGATAACGTCCTGCTTTAAATTTTTTCGGAATATTTCTGAACAACTTATCTTTCTTTATCACATGCATTTCTGTTGCGACACCATGATACACTGAATCAAGATTCATGAGCCTTCCACCGAAAACTTCGCCAATAGCCTGATGTCCAAGACAAATTCCCAGAATACTTTTACTCGAAGCGTATTCACGAATCAAATCCAGAAGTATTCCAGCTTCAGAAGGAAGTCCAGGACCTGGTGACAAAACAATTTTATCGTATTTAACAATTTCTTTAAAAGAAATTTTATCATTTCGGAAAACATCTATTCTGACATTGCTAACTTTCTCAATGCAATGAAAAAGATTATAAGTAAACGAATCATAGTTATCCAGAAGCAATATTTTCATAACTACATTGTCACGACCATAAAGAATTTTCTTGTTAAGATTGATAGAAAAAGTTTATTTCAACAATGAAATATTTCCCTTTTTATCAATTGTTTGTCCACCGCTAAGGGTGGCAGAAAAACGGTAAGCAAATACATCCGGATCACATAGTTTGCCCTTGTACTTTCCATCCCAACCTTTAGTTATGTCAATTGTTTCAAACACTTTATTTCCCCAACGATCAAAAATTTGGAAGATCCCATTTTGAAGACAATCACTGTTTTCCGTTTCTATTAAAAGAACATCATTTATCAAATCTAAGTTTGGAGAAAAAGCATTGGGGATAAAAATATCATCCTTGCATTTTTGTATCACTGTCACCGTTATCGTGTCCAACCTGCTACAACCATTATTATCGGTAACTGTTACCACATAATTAGTAGTTGCGTTGGGCGAAGCCGTAGTTGACAAACAAGTGTTGCAGGACAATGTTGACGAAGGATTCCATGAATAACTCGTTCCATTAGTTGTTATGGATATGACAATGGTATCACCATAGTTGATGCTTACATTTTTTGAAGTAATAACCACAGGAGATGGGGTTATTAGCGAACTGGCTGAACTGCTGCACCCATTCAAATCTGTTCCGATAACAGTGTAAGTAACAGGATTATAGGGTTGCACACTTATGTTGTTTCCAGTATCTCCGTTACTCCATAAATAATCATTTGCTCCTGATGCGGACAATTGTGCTGAATTGCCAGCACATATTGTTTGTGAAGGACTTACGACAATGGTAGGCAAAGGATTAACTGTTATAGATATACTACTGCTGTCTGTACAACCAAATGAACTGGTAACGATGACGGTATAAGTTTTAGTAACAGTAGGCAAGTTAATAGTTAGAACAGTGTTGGTAACTCCATTGCTCCAAAGGTACTTGCTTCCTCCTGTGACAGACAGAGCGGTACTGTTTCCTATACATACATTGTTGTTGCCACTGATGCTGATGACAGGATCAGGATATCCCGTTATCATGATGCTGGTGTCTTTGCTGCATATTCCCCCAGTTATATGAACGCTGTATGTGGTTGTTGCAACAGGTGCTACCGTAAGGCTGCTGCTTACTGCTCCCGTACTCCATGCATAAGAAGTGCCACCTGTTACTGATAATAAAGTAGTTGTTCCTGAACAAATACTTTTATTCCCACTGGTACTAATTACAAGTGATAAACTGGATGGAATAAAGGCTGGTGCCGTTTCCGGAGGGCAGCCATTGACATCTGTTACAACAACTGTGTAACTGCCTGTCACCAGATTTGTAGTTTGTTGTTGAGTTTGTCCATTGTTCCAACTATATATGTATGGAGCAGTGCCTCCAGATATTATTGCCGTTGCGGTTCCATTGCCCATAGTACAAATATCAGGAGTAATAGAGAGAGTAACCGTCATCACTGCCGGCTGAGTAATTGTTAATGAATAAGTCACTACTGCACTACTTGCATCGGTTACAGTTACGGTATAATTACCTGCGCATAATCCTGAAGCCGTAGCTGTCGCACCTCCAACAGGTGACCAGCTATAAATATAAGGTGCTGTTCCTTTAATAATGCTTATGTTGGCTACACCGGTACATGAACCATTACACAAAGCATTATGTACGATAACGTTTGCACTCAAACAGCCATAAGAATTATAAGTATATATTGCATTAGATATTCCTGCACCGCCACTTGTTGCACCGTTAGGCGGAAAACCTGATACAAAAGGCGAATTAGTTGTACCATTTGCTCCACCGGAAGCTGAAGTAGTAGGACTACCAGCAGTTATAGCAATATAGCCACCACCGCCACCACCACCAGCTCCTTCACTTTCGTTTTGAGCACCAGTATTGGTAATGTTTTGATTGCCGCCTATACCTCCATTAGCTGTTAGCGAAATTCCACTAACAGTGCTTGCAGCATTGAGAATAATAGTTCCGCCTGCACCTCCACCACTTGGAGGATCTCCAGCACCTGTGCTGCAATTATTATCTTGCCCGTTGCTTCCATTTGATGTTATACTTCCACTTCCCGATACGACTCCATACGACAGTATATAAACCATTCCACCTCCGTTACCTCCTGAAGCAATGTTATTATCTTCTTCAGCTGCTCCGCCACCACCACCAAAAAATATTTTCCCCGTTGAATAATCTAGCGGTCTGCCTCCTTTGCCTCCATGATTACCACGGGGATCCCCACCCCAAGCACTATTTCCAGGTCCTTGAGTTAAGGGATTTGCGGAATTGCTTGCCCAGCCGTATCCTCCGCGACCGCCACCAGAAGAAGTTGAATTGGCGAATCCACTGTATTCCAGATTCCATGCAGCAGTGTATGAAGGATTGGGATCGGGATTTCCATTACCCGTCCATGTGTTGATATTTCCTGCATTGGCACCACCACCACTGGATGCGTTATGACCATTTCCTCCACCTCCTCCATTCGCAGGTGCACCTCTGCAATATCTTCCGAATGCATCGTAATCGGTTTCATAACCTGCTATGCTTTCTCCTTTTTCTCCTCCATCATTCGAATTTGTCGAAAAAAATGATGTGATATTTGTACCTGAAGAACCAAGGTGTCCAGTTCCGCCTCTGAATCCTTTTCCCGAAACATCAATAGAGCCATTTATTGAAGTAGTTCCTTGCACTTCAACCGCCACAACTCCTCCAGTTCCTTCACCAGGAGCGGGATTACTCCACTGATCACTTGTTATTACTCCTCCGATATTAATAGTAAGTAATGAATATCTCGGAACTCTCACTATCTGTACTTTTCCTGCTGCGGTATAATTGTTATTCAAAGAACATTTTAAATAAATGGTTGTTGCGTTAGGAACGCTTGCCACTTCAACAAATTCATAATTTCCGCAATTATTGTAATTTGTTATCGTTCCCCAAGTGCTATCAGTTGCAGTAGTATTAATGCTTGCCCCTTGCATCTGGATGATCATAATTAAGCTTCCTGTGGTTAATGCTCCAGATGAAAAACGATTGTGAGTATTTAGATTACTGTTATTGATGGTGAGTGTATATGTTCCGGCTACTGCATCGGCTGTGAGATAAGTATATTCATTAACAATTGTATTTGCCGATGAATAAGTTTGCGAGCCGTCAATGCCTTTTTGTGCATAGTTTACTTTAAAACATAGTAACAGAAACAAAAATATTAAAGTAGTATTTTTAATTTTCATCATCTTGCAATAACAATTTTTGATGTTGAGCAAGTTAAATAAATAAACACATAAATCCAAAATTACTATTTGCTTTCATTATCCTCAATACATTATAGTCCTCCGCATTTTATAATTTTGTTCGATTTTATGGATACCAAATTAGCTTTACTTCCGATAGCTTACTTGCCACCTGTACAGTATTATTCTAAGCTGATACGCTACAATTCAATATTAATTGAACACTTCGAGCATTTTGAAAAACAAACCTATCGTAACCGTTGTTATGTATATAGTCCGAATGGGAAACTGACTCTAACAGTTCCTTTGGAAAAAAGGAGTGAAAGAACAATTACAAAAGATATACGAATACATAATGATAATAACTGGCAAAAAATTCACTGGCGATCGTTGGAATCAGCTTACCGTTCTTCTCCTTTTTTTGAATATTACGAAGATGATTTTGTGGAATTCTATCTCGCCAAAAAATTTGATTTCCTGGTTGAACTCAACGAAGTTTTGATGGATAAAATAAATAGTCTTCTAAAAATCAAACCGCTTCAATCTAAAACAGAGAAGTACGAAAAAATTTATACTGATACTGATGACTTCCGAAAAATTATTTCACCTAAAGAAAATTTATCTTCCGACAAAGATTTTATTGTTAAACCTTACAAACAAGTGTTCGACAATAAATTTGGTTTTATGTCGAACCTAAGTATTTTGGATTTGCTTTTTAACCAGGGACCTTCTTCGCTGGAGTATTTATGAGTGTTACTGATTTACCACAGCACCTTTGCCGTATAATTGCTTTTGGTATTTAAGAGAAGGAGATTTCACAAATTCACCCAAACCTAATTTATTCCATTTTTCGTCAACACTTTTTATTGTTGCTTCGTCCGAGCAAATGATGTTGGGCCAATCACGATCGAAATTATCTAATTCTTTTGTTTTGCGTGTGCCATCAAAACCAATGTGCGAAATAGAATTTTCATCTGAAGCCGGAACAATATAACTGTCACGTTTTGGATCAAGGTTATTAGCAAACCTCCAAACCACATCAGCTATATCGCTTGCCTCAACAGTATGTTCCACGTAAATAATAAATTTTACATTTTGGAATTCTTCCAGCTTAAATAATTGTTCGTTTAACTCTTTGATATGGTATTTCCGACTTTTTTTCACAGAAATAAAAACCATTGAAATATTTTTCTTTAGTAAACTATCGTAAATGCTTTTTATTTCTGGAAATAATGATTGGATGTTCGAAATATTAATAAGAGAACTTGAAACTTGAAACTTGAAACTTGAAACTTCTTCCTCTAACTTACTTGTTGCATCCACACACATTTTTCCACCAAAAGCAAATTTGGAACAGGAGTGATCCAACACATCCATTGGTCCCTGACTAAAATAAATATCGTTTTGCGGATCCACATTTTCTGAAATAGCTTTTGCAACTGCTTCGTAATCATGAGCATCTGTTTTTTCATCCACAATCACCAGCATTTTGTTGAACATCATCTGTCCCGCTCCCCACATGGCATTCATCACTTTTTGCGCATGACCAGGATATTCTTTTTTTATTTTAACAATAGTGAGGTTGTGAAATACGCCTTCAATTGGCAGTTCCATATCTACGATCTCAGGAATCAAAGTTATCTTAATTGGAGCCAGAAAAATACGTTCAGTTGCTTTTCCTATCCAGGCGTCTTCCTGAGGCGGAATTCCAACTATTGTAGATGGATAAACAGCATTTTTTTTGTGCGTGATGCAGGTAATGTGAAACTTCGGGTACCAATCGGGTAAGGAATAATATCCGGTATGATCTCCGAATGGACCTTCCCAGATTAATTCATCATTTGGATCAACATAACCTTCAATAATAATGTCTGCATCGGCAGGTACGTGAATATCTTGTGTTAAACATTTAACTAATTCTACTTTCTTCTTTCTTAGAAATCCTGCCAGCATATATTCATCCACGTTAGGCGGAAGCGGTGCAGTTGCCGCGTAAGTATAAACGGGATCGCCACCGAGCGCAACAGCCACAGGCATTTTTATTCCCAATTTTTTGTATTCATTAAAATGTCCGGCTGATACTTTATGTTTGTGCCAATGCATTCCGGTGAGCTTGGGTCCGAACACCTGCATGCGATACATTCCTACATTTCTCAAGCTTGTATTCGGATCTTTAGTATGAATAATTGGGAGAGTGAGAAAATTACCGCCATCTTCCGGCCAGCATTTCATTACTGGAAATTTAGTGATGTCGGGATCGCTCATTACAACTTGCTGGCATTCTCCTTTTCCGCTTACTACTTTGGGCATCCAGGAAGAAATTTCGCTGAGCATTGGTAATAATTTCAGCTTATCTAAAATTCCTTCTTTGGGACTTGCTAACTGTTGGAAAAGATTTTCAATGTCTTTACTTACATCATCCAATTCTTTTACGCCAAGTGCGAGGCACATACGTTTGTAAGAGCCCATAGAATTAATAAGCAGAGGAAATGTTGTCCCGGTATTTTCAAAAAGTAAAGCTTTGTTGTTTTTTGATTTTGAAATTCTGTCGGTTACTTCAGCTATTTCGAGTTGAGGATTTACAGGTTCTTTGATGCGAATGAGTTCGCCTTCTTGTTCAAGCGTATCAATAAAATGCTGAAGATTTTTATAAGGCATTTATTTTTTATCAATCTTAATCCCAAGCTCTTTCAATTGTTCTTCACTGATTACAGATGGTGATTCAATCATCACATCACGTCCGGCATTATTTTTCGGGAAAGCAATAAAATCACGGATTGATTCTGAACCTCCGAACAATGAACAAAGGCGATCGAAACCAAATGCAATACCTCCATGCGGAGGAGCACCATATTCAAACGCATTCATTAAAAATCCAAATCGGGCTTGTGCTTCTTCTTGGCTAAATCCAAGTATCCTAAATATAAGTTCTTGAATGCCTTTTTGATGTATTCTAATCGAACCTCCTCCAACTTCTACTCCATTAATTACCATATCATATGCGTTAGCTTTTATTTCGGCAGGACTGGGTGATACGAGGTTTCCTTTTTCAAAAACAATATTCCCAAGAGATTCGAGATTAGAAGATGTAAATGGATGATGCATGGCGTACCATCTTTTTGTTTCCTCATTATGTTCCAACAACGGAAAATCAAGTACCCACAAGCACTTGAAATCATCCGGTCTACGCAAATTCAATCGCGTACCCATTTCGAGGCGTAATTCAGAAAGTGCTTTGCGTGTTTTATTTTTTTCTCCTGCTAACACTAAAAATAAATCTCCGGGTTGGGCATTGAAAGCAGCAGCCCATTTTTTTAATTCGTCTTCGTTGTAAAATTTATCTACTGATGATTTTAAAGTTTCATCAGAATTGTATTTTGCATAAACAAGTCCAGTCGCGCCAATCTGCGGACGTTTTACAAATTCTGTTAGTTCGTCTAACTGTTTGCGAGTATATTCCGCACAGCCCTTTGCGCAAATACCAACCACTAATTCTGCATCGTCAAATACTTTAAAAGCTTTTCCTTTTACTACATCATTCAGTTCAACAAACTTCATTTCGAAACGAGTATCAGGTTTATCGTTCCCATAATATTTCATGGCGTCATCGTAAGTCATTCTTGGTAATTCAGGAATGTCAATGCCTTTCACAGCTTTAAATAAATGACGAACCATTCCTTCAAAAATTTGCAAAATATCTTCTCTTTCCACAAAACTCATTTCACAGTCTATCTGTGTAAACTCCGGCTGACGATCGGCGCGCAAATCTTCATCGCGAAAACATTTTACAATCTGGTAATACCTGTCCAATCCTCCAACCATCATTAGTTGTTTGAAGGTTTGAGGCGATTGTGGCAGCGCATAAAATTCACTTTGATTCATTCTTGATGGCACTACGAAATCGCGCGCTCCTTCAGGAGTTGACTTAATCAATACAGGTGTTTCAACTTCAATAAATTTCTGTGAGTTTAAATAGTTACGTGTTTCAGTTGCCATCTGGTGGCGTAATTCCAGATTTTTTCTTACAACATTTCTTCTGAGATCAAGATACCGAAATTTCATTCTGAGATCATCACCACCGTCTGTTTCGTCCTCTATTGTAAAGGGAGGCAGTTTAGCAGAATTGAGAACTTGTATATTTTCGACAGCAATTTCAATTTCACCGGTTGGTATTTTAAGATTTTTATTGCTTCGCTCTATAACTTTTCCTTGAACTTTAATTACCGTTTCTCTTCCTAAATCCGCAGTATTAATTTTTTCACCCAGTGTTAATTGAGTAATCCCATACTTGTCGCGTAAATCAACAAAGGTCATTCCGCCCAATTTGCGAATTGTTTGTACCCATCCACATAAAATTATGGACTGGCCAATGTGTATTTTATTTAATTCCCCGCAGGTATGTGTTCGTAATTTAGTTGACAACATAAAGTCTAAAATTGTGAAACAAAAGTAAGAATTTTAGAGGCACTATTAAACAAGGTGCTTATTTTTCTCCGACAATAATTGAATGTGCGGAGAAACTTTAGGATAAAGTGCTTTTTGATCTGCTTCCGACAAATATTTAAATCCTTTTATTTCTCCGTAACATTTTTCCGAACCGCACTTACATTGAAAGGGAGAAGACATTTCGTATTCGGTGGCGTTGTAATTAAAACGAACTTCTTCTCCGACTGATATATTTTTAAAAGCAACAAGTGTTGACTTTTCAATATTTATAAAAGCATTGGGTGAACAACTGTGATTGAGAAATTGCCAATGTGAAAGGTTATCCTGAATATCCTTTGAAAAGGGTTCTATATGAGATGTTATTTCGACTTGTATAGAATATTTTGAAGGTACAAAAACAATTTTCCCTTCTATCGAAAAAATAATTTCTCCTTTTTTAATATCTCTCAAAGAATAAACTCCAAAGTATTCTTTAAGATGCTTTACAGTTGTTTTAATTATCATATCACGAACAAATTCAAAATTACAAATTTTGAAAGCAACAAAATTGATGAAGCGAAAAACAATATGAAATCATCTCTTACTGTTTATATTTGTTGAAACTTTGAATACTTATGGAATTATCTGAACAGGAACTGCAAAGGCGCAAGTCGTTAGAAGAACTCACAAGGCTGGGCGTAAATCCCTACCCTGCCGAACAATTTGAAGTAAATGTAACCGCCAAAGACATTAAAGAAAATTACGGGCGCGACAAAACCAGTTACAAAAACATAAGCATTGCCGGAAGAATAATGGGCGTGAGAGATATGGGCAAAGCCTGTTTTTCAATACTTCAAGATTCCACTGGGCGCATACAGCTTTATGTAAGGCGCGATGATATTTGCACTGGAGAAGACAAAACATTGTATGATGTTGTTTTTAAAAAACTGCTTGATATTGGCGACATTATTGGAATACAGGGATTTGTGTTTACAACAAAAACAGGAGAAATATCAATACACGTAACAAGTTTAAAAGTACTTTGCAAGTCCTTACGACCGCTTCCGGTTATAAAAACAGATGCCGAAGGTCAGGCGCACGATGTTGTTACCGATCCTGAATTTCGATACCGCCAGCGTTATGCTGATCTCATCATCAACCAGGATGTGAGAGAACGGTTCATCAAGCGCACACAAATCATCAATTCGCTTCGACAAACATTTAACTCAAAAGGATATTTGGAAGTCGAAACGCCCATTTTGCAACCCATACCCGGAGGCGCTGCAGCAAGACCTTTTACCACGCATCACAATGCGTTGGACATTCCTTTATACCTCCGAATTGCCAATGAGCTTTATTTAAAACGATTAATCGTTGGCGGATACGATGGAGTTTACGAATTCGCAAAAGATTTTAGAAACGAAGGCATGGATCGTAGCCACAACCCTGAATTTACAGTAATGGAAATTTATGTAGCTTATAAAGATTACAATTGGATGATGGATTTTACCGAAGAAATGCTGGAAAAAGTTGCTCTTGATTTACATGGCGATACCAAAGTGCAGGTTGGCGATATGACAATTGATTTTCAACGACCATTTAAACGCATTACCATGTACGATGCGATAAAAGAACATACCGGAATTGACATTTCGGAAATGGACGAAGCGCAACTAAGAAAAGTTTGCAATGACTTAGGCATTCATGTAGAAGCGTCTATGGGCAAAGGGAAACTGGTGGATGAAATTTTTGGCGAAAAGTGTGAAGCAAATTACGTTCAGCCGACTTTTATTATTGACTATCCTGTTGAGATGTCTCCTTTGTGCAAAAAACACCGAAGCAAAGCTGGCTTGGTGGAACGCTTTGAACTGATGGTAAACGGAAAAGAATTGTGTAACGCTTACACCGAGTTAAACGATCCGATTGATCAGAGAAATCGTTTTGAAGAACAAGTAAAACTGATGGAAAGAGGTGATAACGAAGCCATGTACATTGATCGCGATTTTTTGCGTGCGCTGGAATACGGCATGCCGCCAACAGCGGGTATGGGAATCGGCATTGATCGTTTATCCATGATCATGACCAATTCTCCTTCAATACAAGATATTTTATTTTTCCCGCAAATGCGTCCTGAAAAAAACCTGGAATTGTAACTAATTATTCTATATACTAAGACATACTCGTATTGAAAACTGCGCTTTTTCCTCACGCACACAACTTTTTCGTACTTTTGACCTCTCATGAACAAAGCACAGGAAGTTAAAAAGGACGTTGTTGTTCTTTTTGCAGGAGATTCAGGTGACGGGATTCAGCTTGTTGGTTCACAATTTACAAGTACAACCGCGTTGTATGGAAATGATGTTTCCACCTTTCCGAATTTTCCTGCAGAAATAAGAGCGCCACAAGGCACTCTTCCCGGTGTTTCCGGATTTCAGTTGCATTTCGGAAGTGTTGAAATTACCACCTCTGGCGATGCCTGCGATGTATTGGTGGTAATGAATTCAGCTGCGCTAAAAGCAAATATTCGCCAGCTAAAACAGGGCGGAATTATTATCGCAAACAGCGATGGATTTAATCCCAAAGATTTAAAACTTGCCAAATATCCGGAGGGAGTAAATCCTTTGAAAGACGGCTCGCTTGAAAAATTTAAAGTACACGAAATTGATATAACAAAACTTACCAGAACATGCCTTGAAGGCAGCGGAATGGGCACCAAAGAAACAGATCGCTCGAAGAATATGTTCGTGCTTGGTTTTATTTACTGGATGTATAACCGTTCGTTAGACGGCACCATTGAGTTCTTAAAAGAACAATTCAAGAAACGTCCTGAACTGATTGATGCAAATGTTAAAGTTTTAAAAGCCGGTTATAACTACGGAGATACAACAGAAACTCCAATGACCCGTTATGAAGTGAAGCCTGCACCAATGCCCAAAGGCACTTACCGCAGCATTACCGGTAACCAGGCAACTGCTTTAGCTTTAATTGCAGCCTCACAAAAAGCGGGAGTGACTTTGTTTTATGGAAGCTACCCGATTACTCCTGCTTCTGATATTTTGCATGAATTATCAAAACACAAAAATTACGGAGTAAAAACTTTTCAGGCAGAAGATGAAATCGCAGCCGTTACTTCAGCAATAGGAGCTTCATTCGGTGGAAACCTTGGTGTAACTGCATCTTCAGGACCCGGCATTGCACTTAAAGCCGAAGCGATAGGATTGGCTTTAATGCTCGAACTTCCTTTGGTAATATGTAACATACAAAGAGGCGGACCAAGTACGGGCTTGCCAACCAAAACCGAGCAATCCGATCTTTTGCAAGCTTTGTACGGGCGCAACGGAGAATCTCCTGCGGTGGTGCTTGCTGCCAATTCTCCTTCCGATTGTTTTACTATGGCTTACGAAGCTTGCCGTATTGCCATTGAACACATGACTCCCGTTTTCTTTTTGAGCGATGGTTACATTGCCAATGGCGCTGAGCCCTGGAGGTTTCCACAAGCGAAAGACCTGAAAGCAATTTCAGTAAAATATGCAGAGAAAAATTTTTCAGAAGGAGAAAAATTTTTACCGTACAAACGCAACGAGAAATTAGCACGATCATGGGCAATTCCCGGAACCAAAGGATTGGAGCACCGAATTGGAGGATTGGAAAAAGAAAATGAAACAGGAAATATTTCTTACGATCCTGAAAATCATGAATTCATGACAAAGATGCGCACAGCACGCATCGAAAAAATTGCTGACTACATTCCATTGCAAACCATTGACAATGGAAAAGAAAAAGGCAAACTGCTGGTGCTTGGCTGGGGATCAACCTATGGTGCTATCAGAACAGCAGTAAAAGAACTTATTGCAGAAGGTTATGACGTGGCAAATGCTCATGTAAAATACATGCATCCCTTACCGAAAAACTTAGGAAACATTGTTAAGAATTTCGAAAAAGTATTAATCCCTGAAATGAACAACGGACAATTTATAAAAATCATTCGCGATAAATTTTTAGTAGATGCAATAGGATTTAATAAAATCAAAGGAATTCCTTTTGCTTCAGGCGAGATTAAAAATAAAGTGATTGAATTGATCGGCAAATGAGCGTAGCGACAGAACAAAAATTAACCGCAAAAGATTTTATAACCGACCAGGAAGTACGCTGGTGCCCGGGCTGTGGAGATTATTCCATCCTAAAGCAGGTACAAACTGTAATGCCTGAACTTGGATTGAAGCGCGAAGAAATTGTATTTGTTTCAGGCATCGGCTGCTCATCAAGATTTCCTTATTATATGGAAACTTATGGCATGCATAGCATTCATGGTCGTGCTACAGCTATTGCAAGCGGACTAAAAGCAACACGACCCGAACTAAGTGTTTGGATTGTTACCGGTGATGGCGATTCGTTATCAATTGGAGGCAATCACCTCATCCATTTACTGCGAAGAAATTTTGATGTGAATATTTTATTGTTCAACAACGAAATATATGGACTTACCAAAGGTCAATATTCACCTACTTCTCCCGAAGGACAGGTAACGAAATCAACTCCTCTTGGTTCTATTGATCATCCATTTAATCCACTCGCACTTTGCCTTGGTGCTGACAGCACTTTCATTGCCCGCACAATGGATAGAGACCCGTTGCATCTGAGAACAATATTAAAAAGAGCACACCAACATAAAGGAACTTCTTTGGTTGAAATATACCAGAATTGCAATGTTTTTAATGATGGATCTTTTGAAATATTTACTGAAAAAGCAACTAAAAAATTAAACACTGTTTTTATCGAAAATGGCAAACCATTGATATTTGGAGAGAACAACGACAAGGGAATTAAACTTGACGGATTAACTCCGGTTGTTATTGATATAAAAGATTCTTCTGCAAACGATCTTTGGATCCATGATGAAAAAGACAGAACCAAAGCAAGTATACTGACACGCCTTTTTGATAATCCCGAAAAAGAAAATCATCTTCCACGTCCATTCGGAATATTTTATTCCGAAGATCGTATTACATACGAAAATGCACTCATTGCTCAAATAGAAGATGCCATAAAATCAAAAGGCAAAGGGGATTTAGATGCTTTGCTCAAAGGCAAAAACATCTGGGAGATATAGTTAACATCCGGTTGTTTAAAAATAAAGACGATACATTCTTCTGCACTTACCTATCCTTGATAAATTTGACAATTGCCCTGTAAAACCTATTTACCTGAGATGAACGTTTTTCAAAAAATTCTTTTTCTTTTCTTCATTTTCTATTTTCCATTTTCCATTTTCCATTCCTATTCCCAGCCTTCAGAATACAAAATGAGCGAAAAAGAATACATCGAAAAATACAAAGACGATGCTATTAAAGAAATGCTTATACATGGTATTCCGGCCAGTATCATCATCGCACAAGGAATGTTAGAATCAGGAAATGGTAACAGTGCATTGGCAGTTTACGCCAATAATCATTTCGGAATCAAGTGCCATAAAGAATGGAACGGCTCAACCTTTATTCATGACGATGATGAAAAAAATGAATGCTTTAGAAAATACCCTACTGTATATGATTCATATTGCGATCATTCTCTTTTTCTAAAATCCCGCTCTTGGTATATGCCCTTGTTTCAGCTAAGAGCAACCGATTACAGAAGCTGGGCAAAAGGACTGAAAGCATCAGGCTATGCAACCGATCCTAAATATGCCGAACGGCTTATTGATTTGATTGAAGATTATAAATTATACCAATATGACTATATAGCTGAGTTACCAAACATAAATGCACAACTTGATGATCACAAAACACCGGAGATTATCAGAAGCAGAAACAATAAAATATTATTCAATGGCTTGCGATACACTATTATTAAA
>Ga0206913_1115_pt1 | contig 16261 bp, 19 predicted proteins | sample Alteio_BWOrgHeat_72_FD_152942 | JGI IMG/M metagenome (GOLD analysis project Ga0206913, IMG submission 152942) | Enriched cells from forest soil in Barre Woods Harvard Forest LTER site, Petersham, Massachusetts, United States -... | ecosystem: Environmental > Terrestrial > Soil > Temperate forest >... | reverse complement strand
AGCACATCCCCCATTTCTTCACGGTTCCGCCGGCCAATTTCGGGGCGGCATGACTCCGATCCAGAATCAGTTTGAGGCGGTGAAAGCGGCCTACCCGGCGGCCGTTCTTACCCCCAATCCAGATGGCACCTTCACGGCGTTGATCCCGTCAATGAAGGTCTCCGATCAGTGGAATCGCTCTACGACCGATGTGCGATTCCTCATACCCGTTGGTTTTCCTGGCGCGAAGCCGGACTGTTTCTGGACGACCGGTGGCTTGACACTTAAAAGCGGCAACCCTCTACAGAATACCGGTGCCAATCCGTTGCCCTTTGGACCATCAGGGCTCCTGTGGTTTTCATGGCATGTCACAAAGTGGAGTCCCCTATCTGACACGATCCTGACATACGTTCATGTCATTGAGACCCGCTTGCGCGATCCGCGATGAGCCGGTTGGTGTTTACATCGGAGTCGCTCGAGTCGCTGAAGGCCGCTTTCGCCTCCGAAAGCAATGAAAGTTGTGCGGTGGCCTATGGCAGGGCCGTCTTTGTAAAGAGGCGTCTTGCCCGAATTGTTGTCCGGGAGGTTTGGCATCCACAGGTTGAGGACTATTTGAAGCGGACGCCGACAGCTGCGCAGCTCAAGCCAGAAATTGTAGCCGAGGCGGCACGCCGGGCGCAGAGGACCGGTGAGTCCATCATCTTCGCTCACTCGCACCCCATGGAATTGAACTCGTTCTCGACCGTGGACGACGACGGCGAGGAGCGGCTAAAGGCGTTTTTAGATCGGAGAGTTCCGGGCATTGTCCATGCGGCGCTGATGATCGCGCCATCGATGGTCAAGGCACGGATCCTCGGAACACGCGAAGCTTTGAGAGTACTTGCAGCGGGATCGACACTCTTCATCAGCGACAGTCATTTGGAAGAGGCAGACAATGAGCAATTCGACCGGCAGATCCGCCTATTTGGAGCGCTTGGCCAGAAAATCCTAAGGCAACTTAGCATCGGGGTCGTAGGCGTTGGAGGGACCGGATCGCCGGTTCTCCAGCAGCTGGCTCATCTCGGAGTTTCCCGGTTCTTGCTGATCGACCCCGATACAGTGGAAAGATCCAATCTCAATCGTTTGATCGGCGCGGAACCCAAGGACGTCGGAAAATTGAAAGTCGCCGTTGCGGAGCGCAGCATACATAGGATCAATCCGAGTGCTCAGGTTGAGGCCTCAGCCACGAGCGTGTTACTGGCAAAAGACGCCGAGGCTCTTGCGGACGTCGATATAGTTTTTGGATGCACGGACTCTCAGGGAAGTAGGGCGGTTCTCAATCAGCTGGCCTACCAATACCTCATTCCAACGATTGATATGGGAGTCGCCATTGTTGTTTCGGGTGAAAATGTTTCTCGAATTATCGGGCGGACTCAGATGCTGTCACCAGGTCTTGGGTGTCTTATCTGCGGAAATTTGTTGGATCCGGAGGCTGTGCGGGTGGATCTCCTGACCGATTTCGAGCGGCGGGCCGATCCCTACATCGTTGGCGCGAGAGAGCCAGCTCCGGCGGTCATCTCGCTCAATAGCACGATGGCTTCGGTGGCCGTCACAATGTTTCTGAGCGCCGTTACCGGGATACCAGCGAAGGCGCGCTTGGTTAACTACAACGCAGTGAACGGCACAATGCGGGTAGGAATGATCAAACCACACCCAGAGTGCTATGTTTGCTCCCAAAGCGGCGCACTCGCCCGAGCGACTGAATGGCCATTGCCGGCGAGGCTCACATGAAAAACTTCGTCAGGAAGACGGTGTTGAAGCTTGGCGGCGTCTCGCTGAGCGATTTGGAGTTCATAAATCGGGACCTGATTCTCACACCGGTAGGATTGGACGACCTGAGCGATGCTGCTCGGCTAAATTCGGCCCGGGCAGTTGTATTCGATCTTAGCAACCGGAAACGTCTTCAGTTTAAGACTTTCCTAGGACCCATATTTGAGAGGTGCGCGGACGCTGGACTGCTGACGATCATTTACGTCATAGACGATCAAATCGGTGGGCAAGTGATTGATATGCGCGAAAAATTTAAGGACTCCTTATCTGCTAAGACAAAGAGCTCATTGGATCGATGGATCGTTCTTGAGAAAGAGCCTTCAAAGATTGCCGAGCGATGTGCTAGGCGCGATCCGGGACCTCCCATCGAATCGCTTAATATCTTCCATCTTCAAGAGAGCAGCTATCCCCTTGGTAATAACCCACTGAGCCCCCAGACAGAGTGTCTCCTCAATAGGGCGTTCCATGATTGCAAAAGCATCACGGTCCGCCGCCTTTACGGAGGCAAATCGGCGGAAGATACTTTCCAGGTTTTTGCCAACCCCGAGGGTCCGATCGCAGGGCCCCAACCCATGCCATTTTTCGTCAAGATGGGAGCCTGGGATTCGAATCTTGCGAAGGAGCGCACGAACTACCTCGAACGGGCCCAGCCGTTCATTCCTTTTCACCTGCGGCCCTCTCTTAATCGGGATCGATCAATCGAAGGGCTAAAATTGTCGGCACTCGTATACGATTTTGTAGAAAATGCCGTCCCACTACGTACTGCCCTGAAGCAAGGTCACGGTGATGGCGTGTTGTTCTCGCTTTTTGAGCATACTCTACGCGGCTTGCGAAGCCATACGGAGGGATCCAAGCCAGTTGCCGGCACAGTGAACGCATTTGTAACTGAGCGAGTTAGGTCTCAGGAGATTCCGAACGATAGGGTGGAAACGGCGAAGGCGCTTGGACTCAAACGCCTACCAAGAACAATTGAGAAGTGCTTAAGAGGTCTGGCCGCAAGCCGTCCGGGAATAAGGGGTTTCTATCACGGTGACCTTCATGCCGGGAACGTGATGGTTCGACACAGGGATGCCATCCTTATTGATTTTGGATCCATGGAGGGCTTTGGGCCTTTAGCAGCCGATCCCGCGATTCTTGAGGTCAGCTTGCTGTTTGGGATGGATGGCAGCGAAGATCAGACTGGATTCGACAAGTGGGTTGCCTTTGTGAATCGGATGCTTGCCTCGCCTTGCGAGCCTCCCCCGCCTTCAGCGATTACGCCAAAAAATTATGAATGCCTTTGGCTGGAAGATGCTATTCGAGAATTGCGGCACGTCGTTGTTTGCTGCGGAAGCGATGAGCTCGACTTGCTGATAGTGCTCGCCGCCGCTTTGTTGAGGTATGGAAGGATTTCTCCTCTGGAGAGCGGTTCGGATGAACTGAAGAAGCTCGACGAACGGCGCCATGCTTATGCGATAGTCTGCGCCGACAACGTGACCCGCCTTGCGATGCAATGTGAAAAAAAGAGCCAATCGAATAAGATTTAGGGGTGTTTTTGAAAGCCATGCCGACGCGCTGAAGACCCTCAATACCATGGGGGATGCGGCGCTTGTGGTGCGAGGTGTCCCACGCACGCTATTAATTCGCTGTCCGTGTGGTTGCGGAGACGATCTGGTTCTCAACCTTGACCGACGGATCGGTAAGGCATGGCGCCTCTATCGCCGGGGGCGCGGACTTTCCCTCTATCCGTCCTACTGGCGCGACTCGAAGTGCGAGTCGCATTTCATCCTTTGGAAAAATCAGGTACACTGGTGCGATTGGGATGACGAAGGCTGGTGGTCGAACGAGAGCCCGATTGAGGACAGGGTTTTCGAAGCTCTTTCTAAAGAATTCGTGAGCTATTTCGATCTTGCGGAGCGGTTGGACGAAGTACCCTGGGCCGTGCTGCAGGCGTGCAACTTTTTGGTTCGGAGAGGCAAAGCGATTGTCAATTCGCCGACGAAGAAGGGAGAATTCCGACGAAGCGATTGATGTGCAAGCGCCCCTAGCCACATTCCCGAAACCTCCATCTTTCGGATCCAGTCTCAACCATGAGAAAAAAGATTCTACTCTTCGTGGGTCTACTGGCCTTGCTCACGACTGTCTGGATACTTTGGGAGCCGATCCTAATACATTTCTGGCCGTCAGCCCGCCACGACGACTTGCCTTCGCGCGGGCAGTTTGGCGATTCCTACGGCGGCCTCAACACGTTGTTTACCGGATGGGCGTTCGCGGGCCTAGGCTTTACAATCTACTTACAGTTGCTTGAGGCCAGGGCGCGCGACCAAGAACGTCGCGAGCAGGAGACCGAAAGAACTAAGGGGGAAGAGCAACGCCTGCTAGACAAGTTTGAAGATCGCTATTTTCGACTTTCCGATGTGCTTCGCGCCCATGTTCTCAATTTGGAGATTGGCAACGGGAGCGGCAAAGCAGCGCTTTCGGTCTTGCTTGAGCGGCAACATATAAATGAGGGGGATCGAGATACCAGCATCGCCGGCGCACTCAGGAGATATAAACGAGAATATAACCAATTCAAAAATGTTTTTGGCCCGTACTTTAGAATACTGTATCGTATTATAAAATACGTAGACCAAGCTCCCATTAAGAACAAAACGGATTACACCGGAATTACACGGGCCGAACTTGGGAACACGGAGCTCTGGCTTATTGCTCTGAATGGCCTGACGGAAGAAGGCGCCAATTTTAAGCCGCTCATTATTGAGTATGGGCTCCTAAAGCACTTTGCCGCTAGGGGGCCACATTGGGATGAGGTTGAGGCCAACATCCGAACGGCATACCCGAAAAAAGCTTTTAGCGATTAATGTGAGTCCGCATCCTTCGCCCGGTGGAAATGAGTCTATCATTCCCGATAGCAACGCTTACTTGGTACCTTCCCCACTGAAGCAATCGCTCAAAGGCGGTTCGTCGTCGGATTCAGGATTCGGATCCATATAGACCCCCAAGTTCTCGAACCAAGTCAATGGCCCCGCGTATCTTACCAGCCAAAAAAAGCCTAACGTCATCGCCGCGGCGATTAGCATCATCGGCCTCCATGCATGTCCAGACTCAAGAACGAATTTCTTGATACCTTCTTCTAGCCCACGAAAGGGTCCGAGGATCCTTTCACCTAGGCCAACAAACAATACGACCGTTCCAATCATCGTGATCCATGTCTTGCGTTCGGAGTGCCGGAAATGCCGGGCGCTCCTGTAGCCGCATAACAATTGCTTTTGGCTCAGGCCCTTCTTACGCGCGAGGCTGAGAAGCTTCGAGTGTATCACCTGCCAGTAAAATGGAACTGAAGGATGTCTGCAGGCGATGGAATCGACGACAAACAGGCCCACCTGGCAGATCAATAAAACAAATGCCAGCGACAGAGAGTACCATTCGTACCCACGGCTCAAAGGTGTCAGTCCAGGCCAAATGATCCGACCTAGTGTAACTGGTGCTGCTAAGAAAACGGCAAACCCGATGAATATGCCGATCAACCATTTCCCAATATTTAATCGAAGTGAATTAAACCAAGCGGGCCAGTACTCGAAGTGCCTATCCCGTTCAATGGCCGCCGCGGAATTTACAGCGAACCGGCTTTCTTCAAACAATTCCCTAAATGTCTTTTCTAAATCTTTCATGGCGAGGACCAAGGTATGGATCCGTCGACTAGGTTCAATCAACGCTTTGCTGTTTTCTCACCTTGGGACCACATCTGGCGAGCATCCTTCAACAAATAGTGCGGGTCGTTGCGGCCTTTCGCGGGCGCACTCCATTGCTTCCGTCCCGATCCCACATTCCTCGTCATCTGCGTGACTTGGCCCACCTGGGGCTTGAAAACCTGGCTGCCCGGCATGGATTCGAACCATGACTAGGCGAGTCAAAGTCGCCTGTGCTACCATTACACCACCAGGCAATAGGAGACCCAGCGTGCTCCTGCGCGCGGTATCGGGTCAAGGGCGAACGGGTGGCGCGCCGCGCTACTTTATTGACGCCCTATTTGGGTTGCCGTTTCCTTTCTCGAATGCATTCAGCCAAGGCGGTCGATCCCCAGGTCCGGTACAAGCGCATCGTGCTCAAGCTCTCGGGCGAGGTGCTGCGCGGCGGCAAGTCGGGCGATCCGATCGACGGAGCCACCCTTGAGCGCACCTCCCTTCAGATCAAAGAGATCCATGATCTCGGAGTGCAAATCTGCATCGTCATAGGCGGCGGCAACATCTTCCGCGGGCTGACCGGCGAAAAGCAGCGGGGGGTGGACCGGACGACCGGCGATTACATGGGCATGCTGGGCACCGTGATCAACGGCCTGGCGCTGATGGACAGCCTCGAAAAAATGGGGGTCACAACCCGGGTGCAGAGCGCCATCCCGATGAACCAGATCGCAGAGCCGTTTATCCTTCGGCGGGCGATACGGCACTTGGAAAAGGGGCGTGTCGTCATCTTCGTGGCGGGCACGGGCAATCCGTATTTTACGACCGACACAACGGCAGCGCTTCGGGCGTCAGAAATGCATGCCGATATCATCCTAAAGGCGACCAAGGTGGACGGGGTTTACGACAAGGATCCGAAGAAGTACCCGGACGCGGTCAAATACAGCGAAATCAAGTTTGTCGATGCGCTGAAGCAGAGGCTGGACGTCATGGATTCGACGGCGTTTTCGCTGTGTCTCGACAACAACGTGGCTATCTTAGTATTCGACCTGAACTCCGATCACGCGATCCGCAACGCGGTTCTCGGCAAGAAAATCGGCACGCTGGTCCGAGGCTGATTTTAACCCCATGTCTCATCCTATTTTAAGCGACGCCCAGGTTAAGATGAAGAAGGCGGTCGATTACGCCGTACATGAATTCGCGACGCTGCACACCGGAAAGGCGACCCCGGCCATGGTCGAGGGCGTGATGGTCGAGGCCTACGGCTCGCAGATGAGACTCAAGGAGTGCGCGGCAATTTCCACGCCGGATGCGCGGATGATCGCGATCCAGCCCTGGGACGCGGGGCTCGTTAAGGCGGTCGAGAAAGCGATCCAGGTGGCCAATCTTGGCTTTAATCCGATCGTGGACGGGAAGACGATCCGCATTCCCCTACCCGACATGAGCCGCGAGCGGAGGCAGGAGTTCGTCAAGACGGCGAACCGGCTGGCGGAGGAAGGCCGGGTGCACGTGCGCAATATCCGGCGCGACGCACATGAGGCGGCGAAGAAGGCCAAGCTGCCCGAGGACGACTCCAAGCGCCTGGAGAAGGACATCCAGGCGGCCACCGACAAAGCGATCAAGGACATCAACGACCATCTCGCCAGCAAGGAGAAGGAATTGTTGACGGTCTGAGTGGGTCCCTGCCGTGTCCTCCGCGTCACACAAGCGATCGGGCGGATCGTTCAAGCGTATCGTCGTCAAGCTTGGCACCGAACAGCTGAGCCAGCCGAGGATCGACGCGGTTTGCACGCGGGTGGCGGAGCTTAGGCTCCAGGGCACGGAGGTGTTCATCGTATCGTCTGGGGCGATCGGTTTCGGAATGAAGGCGATCGGCCTTACCCAGAGGCCTAAGGAACTGAAGAAGAAGCAGGCCTGCGCGGCTATCGGGCAGAGCCTGCTCATGAAGAGCTGGCAGGAGGGATTTGCGCCGCACGAGGTGACCGTGGCGCAGGTGCTGCTGACCCACGACGATTTGCGGGTTAGCGAGCGCTCTCTGGCGGTCCAGGAAACGCTGCGGCAGCTGGTCGCCTACGGCGCGGTGCCGGTCATCAACGAAAACGACACGGTGAGCACCGCTGAAATCCAATTTGGAGACAACGACACGCTGGCGGCGATGGTGGCGAGCCTGGTCAAGGCGGAGCATCTCTTCATTGTGTCCACGGCGCCGGGGCTTATCGATATGGCGGGCAGCGGGAAAATCGTTGCGCGGGTTGACGCGATCACGCCCGAGATCGAAGCTATGGCGAAAGGCACGACGAGCGAGACGGCGGTTGGCGGAATGATCAGCAAGATCGGCGCGGCCAGGATCGCGACGGGTGCGGGAACGAGTGTGACGATTACAAGTAGCATTGCGCTTGATGCCTCGTGCACGGGGACTTTTTTCTCGGCCAAAAAAGGCGCGCTCGACTAGCTCTCGTGTACCGTTTCACAAATGCCTGGACATTATTTGGCCGCTTTTGCCCCTGGGCTGCGTTGCGCCGGGGAGGGATAGCCCCGGTGGGGATACCCCGTCCCCGTCGCGCCTTGCCCAAGGCCAAAATCGACTCAAATTCTGTCTAGGCATTTGTGAAACGGTACACTGCGAATGGAATTCGTCCTGGACCATAAGCACCCGCCCCAGGCGGTGCCGCCGATCGACTTTCGCGCGCAGCTTAACGACGAACAGTTCGCCGCGGTGACGGCGGAGCCGGGACCGCTGCTGGTCCTGGCCGGAGCGGGATCGGGGAAGACCCGCACGCTGACCTATCGGGTGGCCTATCTTCTGTCGCAGGGCGTTCAGGCTTCGGAAATCCTGCTTCTCACGTTTACCAACAAAGCGTCGAAGGAGATGCTGAACCGGGTGCAGGAATTGACCGGAATCGAGCCGGCGCGATTCTGGGGCGGCACGTTCCACAGCATTGGGCATCGCGCGCTGCGTCTGCACGGGGATGAGGCGGGCATCCAGCGTGGGTTTACGATCCTGGATGCGGACGAGTCCGAGGGGCTGCTGCGGGATGCGGTCGAAGCCGCGGATAAGGGGTTTTTTAAGGATAAAACTCATCCGAGACCCGGGCCGCTCCATTCGATGATTTCGCTGGCGCGGAATACCCGGATGCCGCTGCCCGAGACGATTATCCGTTACTTCCCGCAGCACGAGGGCCTGGAGGAGCGCGTGGCGGCGTTTGCCAAGGCTTATGCCGAGAAGAAGCGGGCTTCCAACACGGTCGATTACGACGATCTGCTGGAATTCTGGCTCGAGATGCTGCGGCGCTCGCCCGCCACCCTGGAATATTTCCAAAAGCGCTTCCGGCACGTGCTGGTGGACGAATACCAGGATACGAACACCCTGCAGGCGGAGATTGTGGACCTGATAGGCGACCACCACAGCGTGATGGCGGTCGGCGACGACGCGCAGTGCATCTACTCCTGGCGCGGGGCAAACTTCGAAAACATCCTGAGTTTTCCCGACCGTCATCCCGGCACATGTATTCATAGGATTGAGATCAACTATAGATCGACCCCGCAGATTCTGAACCTGGCAAATGGAGTGCTCCTGGCCCAACCGAGGGATCATCGGTTCGAGAAGGAGCTTAGGCCCGCGCGAAAGAACGGGGAAAAGCCCTACCTGGTGGAGGCGCTGGACGGCCGGGAACAGGCGCAATTCATCGTGCAGCGGGTGCGCGGCCTGCTCGACGAGGGCTGCTCGCTGTCGGACATCGCGGTGCTCTACCGGGCCCACTACCAGGCGCTCGACATCCAGCTGGAGCTTTCGCGGCTGCAAATTCCGTATCAGATAACAAGCGGGGTCCGCTTTTTTGAGCAGGCGCACATCCGCGACCTGGTGGCGCTGCTGCGGGTTGTATTCAACGCGGGCGACGTTGCGGCCTGGCAGAGGCTGGCCGTGCTGCTGCCCAAGGTGGGCGACGTGTCGGCTAAGAAGGTCCACGCGGCCGCGGCGGAGTGCGCGAAGCGGTCCGAGAAAAACTTTGTCGATGTTCTAGAAATGCCCGAGGTCGTCGCGAAGGTGCCGAAGGACGCCCGGGAGGAATGGCCCAAGCTGGCCGCCTCGCTGCGCGAGGTGGCCTTGGCCGCGCGCAATCAGCCGCCGTCCCAAGCGGTGGACCTGGCAATCGAGGGATGGTACGGCGACTACCTCAAGGGCGCTTATGCGAACTACGAGTCCCGCCTCGACGATCTCAAGTCGCTGGTCGGCTTCGCCGGACGGTTCGAGGACATGGCCGAGATGCTCGCCCAGGTCATGCTCTTAAATAGCGAAACGAGCGACCGCTCGGCCGATCCCGATGCCGACGCGCTGCGCCTCACGACCGTGCACCAGGCCAAGGGCCTGGAGTATTCCGCGGTGTTTTTGATCGGATTGGCCGACGGGCTGTTTCCGCTGCGCCGCACGATCGAGAGCGGGGATATCGAGGAGGAGCGAAGACTGTTCTATGTCGCCGTGACCCGCGCACGCGACGAGCTCTACCTCTGCTACCCGAAGGTGAATACCAAGGGAGGACCGGCCATGCTGCTTAGCCCGAGCCGCTTCCTAGCGGAACTGCCCGAGCACCTCTACCAGCCGCTGCGGCTTAAGCGCCGGCAGGGGTGGTGATACTACCGCCAGAGTTTGACGATGGCGACGGTGGCGGCGAGTTGGCCCACCCAGAATGTGAACATCCAGCGCATGAGTTCGGATTTAAGTTCGGCCAAATCGACTTTTGTGGCGAACCGCTCATCTATTCGCCGCTCCAGCAGATCGAACCGCTCCGTCAGCACGGTCCGGATATCAAGCACGACGGCCGCATCCGATTCCCTGATCGCCTGGGTAATGGCCCTGGCTTGCCCATCGGGAATATGGGCCTCTTTGAGGATATCGTAGACTTTGAGTGAGTCGGTCATGGGGGGATTCATACCCCTATAATAGCAAGCAGGGTGCGCGGGCCGACGATCCAAGTCAAACCCGGGGAACGGGTCACCAAGCGTATGAATAAAATTTTATTCATTTGTGTTGACTGAATAACTTATCCAGCGAGAGTAATCGCCGTGCCTGACGCGGAGAAGACCAAGGCAGCGCTACTCGATGCCGGTAAGGACTACAGTCATCGTTTCGCTGACATGGTGCATTTCCTCCAGGCATCCGGCTGGAGGTTGCGCCTGAAGGGCAGCCATCACATATTCACGCGGCCCGGAGTGCCTGTTCTTTTGAATCTCCAACCCGAAAAAGACGGCAAGGCCAAGGCCTACCAAATTCGCCAGGTCCGCCGAGCACTCACGCAGTTCAATCTCTAGCAGGGACACTTTTATTCTGAGGCATCAGAAATCGAAACGAATATGCCAAATCTAACGACCATCAAAGACTACGATGTCCATGTTTACTGGGATGACCGCGCCGAATATTTCGTCGCGGAGGTCCCGGAGATTCCCACATGCGCTGGCGACGGCGCCACTCAAGCCCAGGCAATGGCTAACCTTGAAGAGACTTTTGCGGTGCTTAAAGAGGCTTATGCCGAAGAAGGGCTGCCATTACCTCAGCCCAATCCTGAACTGCCAATTTCGGTTCAGCAGCTCGCCGCGCTCTCCGATATTGTTAAGGTTTCACGCTTGGCCGAGTTGGCCGGAATCTCGGGACAAACCCTTGCAACAAAACTTAAGCGCGGGACTGAATTCAAAATTGGCGAAGCGCGCAAGATTGCCCGAGCTCTTAAGGAGCATGGATTGGCGATAAGATAATTATCAGTTAAAATTTTAACTGAGCGACGCTTGGTCCCGGACGGGCGGGCCGCCCGTCCCTACCTACTACCGCCAGAGTTTGACGATGGCGACGGTGGCGGCGAGTTGGCCCACCCAGAATGTGAACATCCAGCGCATGAGCTCGGCCTTTAAGTTGGCCAAATCGGTTTTTGTGGCGAACCGCTCGTTCGCCCAGTCAGTCAGCCGGTCCATCCGATCATAGACCTGCGCGAACCGCTCATCCATTCGCCGCTCCAGGAGATCGAACTTCTGATCCATGAGATCGAATCTCTTATCTACAAGATCGAACCGCTCCGTCAGCACGGCCCGGATATCAAGCACGACAGCCGCATCCGATTCCCTGATAGCCTGGGTGATGGCCCGAGCCTGGGAATCGGGGATTTGGGCGTCTTTCAAGATATCGTAAACTTTGAGTGAGTCGGTCATGGGGGGATTCATACCCCTATAATAGCAAGCAGGCTGCGCGGGCCGGCGATCCAAGTCAAACCAAGCGCGTTGGGGACGGACGGGCGGGCCGCCCGTCCCTACCTCAATCAAGCGCGTTGGGGACAACGCGCTCCACCCACTTCATTTCCGGGGTTGCAGTTTGACTCATGTGCTACTGTTTCAGGAGCCGATCATGTCCACCAGCCCTGTTGAAAACGTCGTCATCGTAGGCACGGGTTGCGCCGGCCTGACTGCGGCCATTTACGCAGCCCGGTCCAATCTGAATCCGCTCGTGCTTGAGGGCGGGCAGCCCGGCGGCCAGCTCACGACGACGAGCGAGGTTGAGAACTTCCCCGGATTTCCCGAGGGGGTGGACGGGTTTCACTTGATGGACAGCTTGCGCAAGCAGGCAGCGAAGTTCGGCACCCGTTTCGAGCAGGCGTTGGTCGAGTCGGTCGATTTCTCATCGATGCCGCGCAAGTTGGTCGCTTCCGATCGCACGATCCTGGCCAAGACGGTCATCATCGCGACCGGCGCTTCGCCGCGCATGACCGGAGTGCCCGGGGAAAAGGAGCATTTTGGCGGAAAGGGCGTGACCACCTGCGCGACGTGCGACGGAGCGTTCTACCGCCAGATGGACGTCGCCGTGATCGGCGGCGGAGACAGTGCGTGCGAGGAGGCGCTTTTCCTGACTCGTTTCGCGAGCAAGATCTACCTTGTTCACCGGCGCGACTCGCTTCGGGCTTCGAAGATCATGGCGGATCGCGCGATGTCGCATCCGAAGATCCAGATGGTCTGGGACAGCGTTCCCGTGGAAGTCCAAGGCGGCAACGGGGGCGCAGTAAGCGGACTCAAAGTGCGCAATGTTAATACCGGAGCCGAATCCGTGCTGCCGCTTAAGGGCGTATTTGTCGCAATCGGCCACATGCCCAACACGGGTCCTTTTGCCGCCGCTCTCGATGTCGATGAGAACGGTTACTTCAAGCCGGTCAACGGGTCGCAGGTTCAGACCCGGGTGCCGGGAGTCTATGTGGCAGGCGATTGCGCGGACCATGTGTATCGGCAGGCCGTGACCGCCGCCGGAATGGGTTGCCAGGCCGCGATTGAAGCGGAGCGCTGGCTGGCGGAGCATCACGGGGAGTGAGGTAGCCGAATTCGTGAGAATTCGGCCGAAATCTCACGATTTCGGCTACGCTCAGTGAGCGCCCTCTTTTGCCAGGACGTTTTTGATGTAGGGCCGCCAATATGAATCAATCTGGGTCTGTTCGATTTTATAGAGGAATGGATCGTTGTCCTTGAGATATGATTGCGCTTCGTCGACCAACTTGTCGTTACCGGTGTAGAGGGCAGGACAGATCAACGCATAGGCTAGAACACCATCGGGTTTCTTATCGAAACGGTCTTGGAGCGCCTTGGTGAGGGCCACGCGAAAATAGGAGTCAGCTCCTTCCGTCAGAAAAGAGCGGTTGGGCCAGCCGCCGTTGTGCTCCGGATCGACAATGGCTGCTTTAATCTCTTGGAGGTAAAGAGTAGCCATGCCTTCAGCGTAGGAATTGAACGCAGCCTCGGCGGTTGTACGGATGATTGCTTTGCGTTGGGCTGGATCGACGGCGACTCCCGTTCTCATGTTGGAAATCACGTCGTCGAGTTGATCGGCCTGCGCGCGCGATGCGCAAAGAAGAAGGCAGCTGGCTAACGCGAAGAGGAGGGGTGTGTTTTTCATGGCTGGTTGGTGCGGGGTTCCTGCCGGATGGTTACGCCGAGGCTGACAAAGGCAATGGTGATGAAGCCCGAGGCATGAACGAGATAGACAACTCTTTAGAATTGTTCCAATTCAGACTTGCGACTTGGAACCATTCCAATTCGTTTAACCTGCTATACAGATGAATGCCTCCACACAAACCCATGACGCGCTCTGCGCGAAGCTGACCGGCAGCGGCCTTCGCGCCACCCGGCAGCGCGAAGTGGTTTACAGCGTCATTCTCGGCAAGCGCGACCACCCCACGGCCGAAGAGATTTTTTCCCGGGTAAAGGCGCGTCTTTCCAGCATCTCGCTGGCCACGGTTTACAACTGCCTTGAAACGCTCGTGCAATGCGGGCTCGTGCGACAGGTCAACTTTGAGCGCGAATCAACGCGCTACTGCCCGAATCTGAGCGAACACGCCCATTTTCACGACGATTCCACCGGCCGCGTTCACGATATCGAGCTGCCGGCCGACATCACCTCTGACCTGCGCCGCCTGCTGCCGCGGGGTTTCGAGGCTGCAAGCGTCGAACTTTCTTTCCGCGGCCGGGCCAAGACCGCCGCACTCTGAGGCCGACACTCACTATCCACATGTCCCAGCTCGAAATCAAAGATCTTCACGTCGCAATCGGCGACAAAGCCATAGTCAAGGGCGTCACCCTCACGATCCGCAAGGGAGAGGTTCATGCCGTCATGGGGCCGAATGGCGCCGGCAAGTCGACGCTGGCGAAGGCCATCGCCGGCCATCCGGATTATACCATCACCTCGGGTGATGTCCTTCTGGACGGCCGTTCCATCCTGGAGATGGAGCCTGATGAGCGGGCGCGGGCCGGGCTCTTTCTAGCATTCCAGTACCCGAGCGAAATTCCGGGTGTTAGCATCGCCAACTTCCTGCGCGCCGCGCGTCAGGCACGGCTGGCGGAGGGCGAGGAGATCGACGCCACCGATTACTACAAGCGGCTCTACCAGAAGATGGATCTTTTGAAGATCGACCGGAAGTTCACCTCCCGATCGGTCAACGAGGGCTTTTCCGGAGGGGAAAAGAAACGCTGTGAGATTCTCCAGCTAGCAATGATCGAGCCGCTCTTCGCACTGATGGACGAAACGGACTCGGGCCTGGACGTCGACGCCATGAAGATCGTGTCGGAAGGCGTCAATCAGCTGCGCGGGCCGGGATTGGGAATCCTTTTAATCACGCACTATCAGCGCCTGCTCAATTACATCGTGCCGGATTTCGTACACGTGATGGTCGACGGCCGCATCGTGAAGAGCGGCGACAAGAGCCTGGCGCTCGAACTCGACGCAAAGGGCTATGATTTTTGGGTCAAAAAAGGCGAACCCGTGGCGAAATGAACTCTATAACTGAAACTCTGCTCCCTCCGGCTGAAGAGGCCAATCCCGTTGGCGGCATCGACCAGTCTGCCGGCAATTTTAGCTATGACGTGAAGTATGCCTTCGACGCCGGCACGGGGCTGAGCGACAAGACTGTCGAATTCATCTCGGAGACCAAGAAGGAGGCGCCTTGGATTAGGGAATTCCGGCTCAATGCGCTGAAGACCTTTTTGGCGAAGCCGATGCCCACTCATTGGGCCACGAAGGACCTCGATAACATCCATTTCGACAAGATCCGCTATTACCTTTCGAGCGGGCAGAAGCCCAAGCGCACCTGGGAGGAAGTGCCGGACGACATCAAGCGCACGTTCGAGCGTCTCGGAATTCCGGAGCAAGAGCGCAAGTTCCTGGCCGGTGTGGAGGCTCAGTTCGACAGCGAGGCCGCCTATTCGAATATCAAAGAGACGGTCTCGAAGCAGGGCGTCATCTTCGTCAATTCGACCGAGGGCCTGCGCGAGCATCCGGAGATTTTCCGCAAGTGGTTCGGCAAGGTCATTCCGACCGGGGACAACAAGTTTTCCGCGCTCAACAGCGCGGTGTTCTCAGGCGGCTCGTTCATCTACGTCCCGCCCGGAGTGAAGGTCTCCCACCCGCTCCAAGCCTACTTCCGGATCAATGCGGAAAACTTCGGGCAGTTCGAGCGCACGCTGATCATCGCCGACGAGGGCGCCGAGGTCACCTACATGGAAGGCTGTACGGCGCCAAAGTTCTCCACGTCTACGCTGCACAGCGCAGTGGTCGAGCTGGTCGCTCTCAAAGGGGCCAAGATCCAGTACATCACCGTCCAGAATTGGGCGGCCAACGTATTCAATCTCGTGACCAAGCGCGGGCTGGCTCACGAGGAGGCCGAGATCAAGTGGATCGACTGCAACATCGGCAGCCGGCTGACCATGAAATACCCCGGCGTGGTGCTGAAGGGCCGCAAGGCCCGCGGCGAAGTGCTGTCGATCGCCCTGGCCAACGACGGCCAGCACCAGGACACCGGTGCCAAAATGATCCATGCCGCGGACGAGACCACATCGAACATCATAGCAAAATCGATTTCTGTCGGCCAGGGCCGGAGCACCTACCGCGGCATCGTCCATATCCCGAGGCACCTCAAGGGCTGCAAGAACAACACCGAGTGCGACGCCCTGCTGATCAACTCGTCCAGCCGCACCGACACCTACCCTGCCATCACCGTGCGCGGGGACAGGCATTCCGTGCAGCACGAGGCCAGCGTCTCCAAGGTGAGCGAAGAGCAGATTTTCTACATGCAGCAGCGCGGGCTGACCGAGGCCCAGGCGATGAGTCTTTCGGTCAATGGATTCGTCAACGAATTGGCGCGGCAGTTTCCGATGGAGTATTCCGTCGAGCTCAAGCGCCTGATCGACCTTCAGATGGAAGGCTCCGTGGGCTGATCCCCGGCGCTCTTTTACCGGCTCTGATATGCCTGCCACCACTCTTTCACCTGCTACCGCTGTCGGCGGCTTTACCGGCGACG
>Ga0206913_1103_pt1 | contig 16310 bp, 17 predicted proteins | sample Alteio_BWOrgHeat_72_FD_152942 | JGI IMG/M metagenome (GOLD analysis project Ga0206913, IMG submission 152942) | Enriched cells from forest soil in Barre Woods Harvard Forest LTER site, Petersham, Massachusetts, United States -... | ecosystem: Environmental > Terrestrial > Soil > Temperate forest >... | reverse complement strand
GCTTATGCAGAACGGAATTTTTAGGCAAAACTTTGATCGCTTTTACCCAGCTTTGATGAAAGGACTCATAGTCATTATTGGAACAGCTGAATATTTCCGGCAAATGAACTTCAAAGGCCACCGTAATATCACCCATTTTGGAAACGATACAGTCGTTTTCGATATCCATAATCGGAAATATATCTTCCAGACTCCTTTCCATTGATTAATCTTTTATAAACAGTTTTCTTGACTTTGATTTGATTTCGTGAGGAACGCTTCTTTTCGCCATCATTTTCATCATTCCGAACTCACCATATTTATTGCTAAGCTTATACACACCGATAAATATTGCACCCCCGGCAATAAACGCAAATGCGACACAGATATACGAGTTGAGACCCAAGATAAACATGATGGCAAAAAGGATCAATACACCCATCATTCCGCCCGCAAGCCACCAGATATACTGCGCCTTCAACCCTTTAAATTCCAGAGATTTATTAATTCCCTTATTAATCCGATAGACACTGCTCATAAAATCCTTTTCTCCTATTTTCTGAAATATTTTTATCCTGATCGGTCATATTCTACTTTAATCATCTGTAAAAAAGTTATCAGGAAAATTGCATTTGCGGGCTACTCCCACCGGGTCCATACTCACAAACGAAGGAATATTGATCATTTCAACGTATACCGGCAAGTCTGCTATATTAAGCTCTCCCATATAAGCATTCAGGGTCCGTTTGTCAAAAGCAAGCGACAACTCTAAATCATCAGAACTATCCAACAAATCAAAATGAATTTTATTCCTGGGATTTGTAACCTGCCGGAATTCATCCTCCTGAATATCCACATAGAAGGCAGTTCCGGCAAATTCAATAATGGGTAATTCCCTTGTCATGATGCAAGTGTTATCCTAGAAAGAAAGCTTTCAGAATGGTAGCCACCACAACCAGGAAAATACAGCTCCCAAACCAGCTGGCAGCCACTTTGCTGGTATCGTGATCTCCGTGCGACCATTTTTGGTAAACCTTGATCGCTCCGACCAGCCCAAGCACCGCTCCGATGGCATACATCAGATTTACACCGTTTTGGAAATAACTTTTTACACTGTCCGTCGCATTCGTAATACCGGTATTCGCATCACCTGCCGTCTGGGCAGCAGCCGCCAGCACTAGTCCAGAATTGGTTATCAGAAACAGGGAGGCTCTTTTCAACAAGCGTTTCATTTTTAACTGCTTCATACTGATTGTGTTTTTTTAAGTATTTAAGAAAATGCTCTGCGGCCCCGGGCTACAAACTAACCCCTCCAGCCAACCACACAATCGTTGCATCCCGGGAACGCAGAGTAAATGTTTTTACGAAATTTTATTTGCTGCCTACCTTTTCCAAAGCATACTCAGTTCTTCCGTTTTTAAATTGAAACCGGCTTTTGAAAGGCATTCCGATTCGATAAGATTATTAATGGCAACTTTAAAAGGGGTGCTTTTAAGACCCGAATAAGAATCTTTGCCAAGTATAATTTGCAATGCAAAAAATAATTCTTCTTTAGCGCTCTTTTTTGCAGCCGACTCGTTTATGGTCTCCTTTAGTTCATCGACCAGGCGGTAGGCCACGGGAAATAAGGCGGTATTTTTAATATCTTCAGCAACTTTTTCTGGATTTAAGCCTTCCTTTGACGCAGCAGATCCATTATGACCGGTTCCGAAGGATTCATCTGCTCCCAAAAACAAAGAGCTGTTTGAAACGTTTTGCGTCTTTGATTTTGTTGTTGATTTTCCAGCAATCATTTGTTTGAGTTCCATAGAGTAATAAAATATTCCAATAAACAACCAATAAACCAAAGCCAAACATAAAAGTGTCATCAGGAATACTGACCAGGAAATAGCGTGCAACATAGTTTCAGATTTTGTGATTAGTTTTGTTTCGTTCCGATTTTTTTATTTGCAGTGAGCAGTTGTCTCTTTGTTTTCAAAACAAATATCAGGAGTAAAAAGACGGTCATTTCACACCGCGGGCGTATACAGGAAATTATTTTTGGCATTTTTTAAAATAATTATTCTGATGATTCGATTTTTAATATTTGTTCATACCAGGATAAATCAAGCTCACTATCATATTATAACAGGATAAAATCACATCACTGGATCAAATCACATCACTGCCGTATACGGCTAAGTTATTTTCAAGGTCACCTTGGATTTTCATCAGCATGATCCATGCGTTTTATTAGTTGTTCTCTTAATTGGTCTAGAAAATAAATACGCCCCTTCTTTCTGATCCTGATTTCCTGGAAAGTCCGGTAGAGATTTCCCAGGTTTATGTTAAAGGTGCGTTCAAAAAGATCAGCTATATCTTTAATCTCAGCCCGACCATAATTAAAAGCGCCGAAGGACTGAAGCGCATAAATCAGCTCAATCAGCGCTGACTTGGGAGCGGTCCAGGTAGTCAATGTATCAGGCTTTCCCTGACCTGAGGAGACGCCTTCGTTCCTTTTTAGTATGTCCAAAGTTGTATTGAGATAAATCTTTAACCGTTCATTGGCCAGAATTCTGGAAACTTTATAATCATGGCTGGTACAGAAGCGGGGATCGGCATCCGGAGAAAAATGGTCCAGCATCACGGTTTTTTCGCCACTGCTTCGGACAAAATAAGTCTCATCCATAAACTCAGAGTCAGTCCTGAAATATTGATAAAATGCCAGGTTTGCCTGGAAAAAGTCATTCAGCCTTTTTAATTCTTTTAGCAGGTAATTCAATTCATCCTCATAGCCTCCAGTCGGTCTTAATATCTCTATCCGGTAAATTCTAGAGTAGTATATGTACTCTGAGTAAAACTTCGGTTTTATTACTTTAAAGAATGATATCTCTTCTCTGTTATCGGCAAAAGGATGACTCAAAATATATTCCCGAACCTTTTCCAATATTTTGAGAATGGCTTCGAGGCAAAGCTTTGTTTTGGTAAGTCCATCACTATTCTCCTGCATGATAATATCCACTTGATTCATCATCTCTCTGTATAGTTGATCTAACTCGGATGGTATCTTCTCTGTTAATTCATTGTCCCGCTTATCCATAATATTTCCGTATTTCTTAGATTATACAATTTTGATATACTTTTAACAGGAACGGCTAACTAACCGGACCCTGTCACCGGAAACCTGTCTTCATGATTCAAATAACAACCAGTCATACTGAAACATCAGACAATACCTTTCCGGCCCGCTAAATCAAATCTGCGCGGGTAAGCCAGCAGCCTCAGCTGAAAAAATTAATACGGTTCGGTTAATGTAATGGAGATCTTTACGTTCAATCTTCGAATAATTGATCGCATTTTCTCCTCCCATTCATATTTACAGGTAATCCTGAATAAAAACGTCCCTTGTCCTCTATTTCATTAACTATCAATGGGACGATAAAGCTAATAAGGACATGGTGTGAACAGTCAGTGTTTGTCTATTGTATTACAGTTTTTTTCCTGAGATAACAGGGTGTTTTCACGGTATCCGATTCTAATCAGGTATTGTACCTTCACTGAAACAACCGAAATGGCCTCTCTAATCGCCTCTATATCTAACATCCTTCAAGACATCTTCTCCGTTGTTTTGCTTTTATTTTCACTATTTTATTGCTTTCGAAAATATAATCCCGTTTACATGAGAAGCCTTCCTATTTATAGTATTGGAAATGTCCTGGCGAACTTCTTTAATAGATTTTATCCCGATACCCGACCGGTCGTTAACATTATATTCACCGCTTTTGAACTTGTTTACTTTGTATATTTTCTGACAAGGGTGATTAAATCGGGCACAGTAAAGAAACTTGTCTGGGTTCTGACCGGACTATTCCTTTCAAATGATATCTACCATGTTGCAAAGAAGGATTTTAAAGAAAATCTTGGCCTGCCTGAAGTATATGAATGTATTATTCTGATCATACCCTGCATGGTTTATTTCAGGGAGATTCTATTAAAACCCAAAATAGCAGAGCTTCGGAAGGAACCTTCTTTTTGGATGGTCACTGGAATTCTTTTTTATTTTTTCCTTTTGATTCCTACTCTTTTTATTAGCAGTTATTTCCAATATAAGAAAATGGACGATGTCGCGGAAGCCTTTTATTCCGTTAATAATTATTCCCAGTTAATAAGTTATATATTATTCATTAAAGCCATGAGATGCAGGAGAAAAGAGCCATTCTGATTATCTTTGTGGTGATCATAATTTTGATTGCCATATTAATTAGCTTCATTGCAGGCATTTTGTTTTTATACCAGAAAAAGCAGCATGCTTTTTTGAATCAGCTGGAAGATGTTAAAAACAAATATGAAAAAGAAATTCTAAAAAGTGAACTGGAAGTGCAGGAACAGACTCTGAAGAATATTTCGAGAGAGATCCATGACAATATCGGCCAGTTTATTTCTCTGGCTAAACTTCACCTGAACACCATTGGTTCTGATATTGGAGCTAAAAGTGCGGAAAAAGTTGAATATGCGGTTGACCTGCTCTCCAAGGCAATGGATGACCTGCGGGATCTTTCAAAAAGCCTGAGTTTGGAACTAATCCGGGGAGCCGGACTTGCAAAGACGATCGAGAGCCAGGTCAATCTGCTGAAAAAAACAGAGAAATATGATATTGATTTTGAAATCCGGGGTAATTATAATTACCTGGCTGAGCAAAAGGAAATCATTCTCTTTCGCATCCTGCAGGAAGCCATCAGCAATATAATCCGTCATGCGCAGGCCAGCAGGATCTTGATCGTGCTTGAATGTACCCAGGATGCAACCAGTATGTCCATCAGGGACAATGGAAAAGGCTTTATCGCAGAAAATTTTCTTGCCAACGGAAAAACTTACCGGCACGGTGGCGGTTTAACCAATATGAAATACCGGGCAAATTTGCTCGATGCGGATTTTTCCGTTGAGAGCAAACCAGGTGAGGGAACTCTTATTCGAATTACGATGCCACTTAATCCAGAAAATGAGCCAAACTAAGAACAGAATTATTAAAATCGCTATGGTGGACGACCATATCCTGCTGAGAGATGCACTGGCATCGGTTATCGATAGATTTGATGATTGTAGTGTCATGTTGCTTGCCAGACATGGAAATGATCTGATAGAAAAGATCCAGCCTGATCATTTACCCGATCTGGTATTACTTGACATAGACATGCCTGAATTAGATGGTTATGAAACGGCCAAATGGATGCGTGAACACTATCCCGGCATTTATGTTTTGGTCCTTTCAGTGTATGATTCAGAGCTGGCAATGATCAGGCTTTTACAATCCGGTGTCCGGGGTTTTTTAAAAAAGGATATCCACCCCAGTGAACTGCGCTATGCCATTGAGACGACTATGCTAACGGGTTATTATTATTCCGGTAATACAACAGGCAAACTGGTAAATCTGTTAAAAAATACCGACTCCAAAACTCCACTTGTCAACAGTATCAACCTGACTGAAAATGAATTGCGTTTTTTACAAATGGCCAGTACTGATAAAACCTATAAGGAAATTGCCGGTGAGCTGAAGATTAGCGCCAGAACTGTCGACAATTACCGGGATTCATTATTTTCAAAACTCAATGTAAAAAGCAGGGTTGGTCTTGTCTTATATGCTATAAAAAACGGAGTAGTGAGGGTGGGTTACTAAGCCAATGATCTTTTACCGGCTGGCCGTGCCCGCAGCTGATGACGATTGACTCCCTTTTTTAGCAACCAAGTAATGAAGGGAGGGGTCATTGATTATTTTCTGCATGACCGTAATGACGACAGTCTGCACATCTTCCTTAATCTGATCGTAATTACTTAGTATTTCTTCCTGACTAATTTCCCTGATCATTGGAATGGATTTATAACTAACTCTCTCTTTGGCAAGTTCTTCATGGTTGTTGACAATTTTAGAATGAAAAGTTTTAAGTTCGATTTCCTGATCCGGGTTATCCGACACCATACCTACAAATTCCCCGCTGCTAAGGCTGGCAATTTTGGACGCAGGTATCGCCATTTCCAGTTGCATGGAACGGCTCACCGAAGTTTCTGTACTGTTAATGGATAAACTTTCTCTTTGCTGCAGGATTTTTCCAAATCGTTCAGCCAGGAATTTAGCCGTATCGCCGGATACCTGGCCGGAAATGACATTCCCTACTATATTTATGATGACTTCGGCCTGATCCCTCGAATACTCGCTTTTAAGCTGACTATAATCCTGAACCGAAATAGTAGTTGCTACCCTGTTAGACCTTGCAGTCGCAATCAGGCTGTCAATTGAATTAAAATAAATGGTTGGGAATTCGTCAAAGATCAAACTGCTTTTTAATTGATTAGCTTTATTGATCTGCTTTGTGAGCCTTGATATGTATAAGGACAAAACAGCTCCGTACACTTCTTTTTTTTGAGGATTGTTGGCAATACAAAGAATCTTGGGCTCTTTAGGATTATTTATATCAAGGGTAAATTCATTCCCTGACAAAGCATAATATAAACTTGGAGCTGACAGGCGGGCAATGGCGATTTTCGCTCCGCCGATCTGGCCTTCCAGCTGGTCGGTAGTATGCGTTGCGTGGGCCGAAACAAAGGGATTGATATAGGTACTGATCTCTTTTTCTGTACCCAGGACCGGAAACAGCCTGTCGTAGGGAACCTGCATGAGCTCAATCGCGTGGGGTAACGTACAATATTTTCCATCCTGAAACCGGCGCAGGAACCAGATAATGGCCGTCAGAAAACTAATCGTGGATTCAACCCAGAAATCCCCTTGTTTTCTGATCCAGTCCCTGTTTAGTCCGAGCATGATAGTGCGGGCCGATTCAACTGCATCGGTTATATCAGTCATAAATATGGGGTCCAGCGGATTACAGCGGCTGCTCCTGCTTAAGTCATCGAAATTGATCAGATAAAAAGCGGGCGAAACGCTGAATTTATTCCTGTTTTTCAAATAATGATTATAAGTGATCAGAGAAAGATCCGGGTATTTGAAATCATATACCAGCATGGAAAATCCTTTTTCCAGGTGTTGCTTTATGATATGCTGAATAATAAAATAAGATTTTCCGCTTCCGGGGGATCCCATGACCAGGAGGCCGCGCATGGGATTAATAAAGTTGATCCATGAATCCTTTATTTTATTTTTATCCTTATAACGCGCCGGAAGATTTATTGAATATTCATTCTCCAGGCGTTTTTCCTGCTGGGGGAATGTTTCATTGTCCTTATTAAAAACATTCTGATTACTTAATTTGACTTTAAAGATCCTGGAAAGCATTGTCCCTCCGGCAAGGGTTAAGAGATACCCCACCGATGTCACGATCATATAAATCAAGGCCTGGGTTTCGGTGGGAATAGAAAGTGTCAAAATAAAGCCACTGCTAAAATAAATAATAAGCCCCAATAATGTATAGGTCCACACTTTCGAGGGATTGATCATATCATCTTTACGTCCACGGGCTCCCAGCAAACTGATCAATAAAAAAATCAGGGACATTAATTTGGACTGGTAAAAATTATTGAACAGACCGGTTTTGGCAACGGCTGCGAGAATTTTATCGGGTATAGTTGCCGTAAGCATCCACTCTTTGAAAGCCTGATAGCAATAAAAATATAAGTGCAAGGTGAGCAGTAAGATGCTGAAAAGCCTGGTCATATCCAGGATCCTGCGCATGTCCTGTTCATTTTCGCCGGTCTGCATGCTGAGTGCTTTTTAATATCTCCTTTTTTTTCGTTTCTTCTTTTTTGCAGCAAATTCATAAGCCGCCTGGTCATTCTCAAGGGTCGGCTGTAAAAATTCCGGAATTAAGCTAAGAGTGCCCTGCCAGGGATTTGCTTTCATAGCGGTCACCAGCTGTCTGATTTTTTCATTTGGAAAATAGGCTTGAAAAGGTGAATCTTTAATTTGCTTTGGTGCATACACAATCGGTAACTGATTCTTTTTGCGTGACCGGGTTTGTTTAGGAATAAATTGCGATCTTTCCTGGACGGCTTTAGCAAAATATTTCCTGCCGAGTTTCATATTGGCAATGTGTCGCCTGATTTCGTCTTTTCTAAAATTGGAATACAATGGCGAGTTATTTATTTGTCTGGACGAATAAGGAGCCTGATTCTGGTTTTTTTTAATTTGCCTGACCGATTTAATTGGCCGGACCGACTTGGGAATTATACCACATCTTTCCTGCATTGCCTTCGCCGTGTATTCTCTGCCCTGATTACTACCAAGATCGCTGCCATTAAAAACGGCTTTATGCTTGAGATCAACATAGGTTATACCGAATAATACTCCCTGGTCGTTTTGTCGCAGAACAAGATGTATTTTATCTCTTTTCAAAGCCTCGGACAGTTCATTAATTGACATCCCAGGGTTTTGCATCAATGTCCAGTCAATAATATTTTTAATTCCCTGCTTAAAAGGCTCCCTGGCAGTTTTATTAGCATCGAACTTTATAGTTAGATTTTTCAGTGTTGGCCTGGTTGCAATCGTACTTGCCTTGATCGGGACACCGATTTTATTACCCTGATCATCCAGGACACGATAGACAATTCCATTATTCTTGTAAAGAGAGGACCCTTTTTCTCCGCGGTCAGCCATAATATTGAATTGTTTTAAGATGGCATTCAGTTCGTGAATAGACGTAAATTTATATTGCTTGTAAACATGATTGATTACATTTGAAATTGCGCGTTTTGTTTCCATTTTCCCGTATTGTACCTTCTCTATATTGACAGGAGGCATCTCCCAGACATTATTTCCCCGTCCTTTCGCGATGACCAGTCCGAAATCCTTTTCGATCTGCGCCACTGCCGGCATGGATTTATTTTTACCAATCATAAAAGTGTTGATCGCGGTGCCATCCGCCCGGATACTGGTTGTTACAATATGGATATGCGGATGACCTGCATCCGTGTGCTCGTAAACCAGGTAGGGTTGTTTTCCAAAACCTATCTTTTCCATATAGCTGTCAGCAATGGCTGTAAGTTTTTCGTTGTCAAACTTCTCAGACGGATGGAAATTCAATGAAATATGGATGGCATTTAGTTCAGTCGTTTGATTCAGAGCTGCCAGATTTTTCAGCATGTTTAACTTATCAGTTATTCCCAACTTCTCCGTATCCTTCGGATAATTGGCGGCATGAATAAATTCCGCCGCCTTTTCCCTAACCTTGTTTTCATTGTAGTGAAATACGTCGTTTAAACTAGGACTTGGATTGATTATCCCAACCATTGATCGGCAAATTGATTGATCCTGCTTTTTATTTCTTCTATCTTTTCCATTAGCGCCAGTTTGGTCGTTTCGTTCATCATTACCCAGGTTTTGAAATCGTTGACATTTTTTAACAAATGAAGTTTGTGCACGGCCTGATTGAAATTATTGCCAATCGCACTCAGTTCTGCGCGCAGTTTTATCATTTCTGCCATAAATTCATCCATGGACTGATTTCGCTGCCTGATAGTAACAGGTAGTTTCAAAATCACTCTTCTTGCATAATCACTCATCTTCGGCGATATGGACTTACTACGGAGCTCCTGTATCTTGTTGTATTCGTCAGGACGAAGCCGGATATGCAACCATTTAGTCCGGTTATCTTCTTTCTCACTCATGCCCTGGATCTTTTGTGCTCCCGGATTTTCACTTCCTGCATAGGGTCGTTCGTCAGGAATTTATTGCAATCCTTATACCCTTCATAAAAGCCGCTTTTGTCTTTGTATTGCGGCGAGAGCTTCAATGCGTATGCTGTCTTATCGAGTCCGCTCTTATCCCTGTCCAGATACAGATTGACATTTTCATAGGTTTCCATAATCTTACGGCCTTTTTCAAATTGTGTCAGGGAATTCAATATGAGGTAATCCTTATTATAATGATCCATGTCAGGATTCATGCTGACAAAGGAGAGAAAACTGAAAAATCCCTCAAACACGGCAATTTCTGGAGCGCCATTGTATATATGGGTCACATCTTTGGGAAACGTCCCCCCTTTAAAATATTTGCTTCGGAGCTCATAGCCACCCAGTTCGTTTTCAAATCCAATGGCATAAAAATTTCCATGGCTATTTTTGTAGTGAACTTCTCTGCAATATTCGTTTGCTATTTCTTTTGATATGCCACGGGAAGCCAAATAGCTGAGCAGAGGCAATGACATTAGCGGTCCGACAGAAATAATTTCATTCTTAGCAGCGGCCTGAGATTCCAACACTTCGGCTTTAGGAGGCGGAATATGGATGGGAAGCGCAAATGGATTTTCAAATTTTCTCAAAAAATCACCGACCGAACAATTATGCAAAATAATTCCGAGGTCAATCAGGGAACCGCCGGTTCCCTGACTGAAATCATACCATCGGTTGGTTCGTCTGTCTATTTTAAAGGATGGCGTTTTATCCGGCGGGTTGATGGGAGAATGATACCAGTACTCATGCAATTTCTTTTTATCTGCAGGTTCAATCCCGAGTTTGGACAGATATTCCACTAAATCCTTTTGATTCAGCTCATCACAAGAGGGCATCTGTCTGCCGCTTTCCTTAATCTCACTTATCATGTTCACGATTCAATTTCTGTAAGCAAGATAATTCAACGAAGGATAAAATAACGATCCCATTCAAATTCTGAAGGGGATAAACGGGTATTACTATTTTCCAATGGGCTATTTTTAATTTTTAAATTATTTAAGCAATATCAAAATTATTTTATGGCTACCACGTCAAACGATGTTTCGAAGTTTTATGAAGCGATGCTTTCCTTTCCGGGTATGAATCAAAAGATAAAGATGGGCATGAAGGTTTCACGCACTAATGTATTGCTTTTAGCACTCATTATAGAACATGGGTTAATGACTAAAAATGGAGAAAGGTTGCTCGAGGTTCTGGAGGTTGTTTCAGAAGAAACCAGAAAGGAACTCATCGAGCTAGCTACGGAATTATTAAATAAAGCTGACCTGGTTGACTTACATGAAAAATTGAATACGCTCAAATAAACAGATCTGTTTTGCTTTCATTTAGATAACATGAACCCCAACCATAATAAATAAAGGGCCAGCAATTGGCCCTTTATTTATTTTATATACAATCAACCGAAATAAAAATACGCTTTATTGGTTATTGAAGTACAGAAAATTATTAATATAATCGAGGAGTAATTTCACTTGCAAAACAAACCTGAAGAACAACTGTTCAAAGCTCTTTAGCATCAATCAACGTTTGACTGTTAATCAGAAGTTTTCAAGCAATTTGCAATATATATTTTATACCTAAATCATTGTCACTTTTGAATTTGAGATTGATTTTTTAATCCATATAATTTTCAAGGAGTTTGAATCTCTGAAATAATCATATCTCTTAATCGCAAGTAAGATTTCTAAGAGGTATAAATTTATTTGACATTAATAAAATTATCTTTTCTGTTAATGTCAACCATTCTGCGCGTAGGATCTATTTCTATATTGAGAATATCAGAAATCTTACAATTAAGATTAACTACGTAGGAAGGATCCGTCCATTTCCAGGGCCTATGAACTATACGCGTTATTTTTAAAGATTCCGACAATCAGTATCATCGTTTTCTCCGCCTTTAGAGAATATCTGATAATAGAAAGTTACCGTCTCATTAATTATTTTCTTTTTCTATATAGTAATAGTAAAGTACAATAAACGCCCAGAGTAATTGGAATGACTCCCAGAAATATCATCCTGATTAAAGAAAGGTTATCAAGATGAATTCGGAAATTATTATCAAATGTTTTTATATCCGTATCTATGGGATAAATTCCTTCATTAAACCAACGGAACATCTGAACTATAAAAGCACTATTGCCTTCATAATTTATCAATTGATTATTCATAAAATCAGCATCTCCCAACACCATAATTCGTTGTTGCTGTCCCTTAATGTTCCTGGTTAACGCAAGAGCCACCGGAACACTTGACATCTGATCACCCCGATCAGGTTTATAACTTATATGACCTGTATCCAATGAAAAACTTTCTTCCTTATTCCAGGTATTTCCAGAGTCGGTTATTAAAACAGGTTCAACCTTAAAATCTCCCTTAATATCGTATTCAAGACCTGCAGCACCAGTTAGTGCTACTTTCATCAAACTATCATGGCCCTCCATAATTAATTTATTCTTGTCAAATATGTTTCCGATTCCTTGCGAAAATTTTGCCTCTATACGATCCGGTGCAAATAATGGATCGTTTCCCTGAAGTAAGTTCCCATTTCTTATACTAACTCCGAGGCGGTTAAGTAAGGGGTTAAGCACCGTCTTCCTTCCCGCCTCTGCCGCAATCAACATATTTCCTCCAGAAGAAATATATCTATCTATCTTTTGCATTTCAAGTGGGCTAAATGCAATTTTTGGATCAGCGATCACAAGAACATTGGTTTCTATTGGTATCTCCCCAGTCTTCAGAGAAAGCGTATCTATGTCAAAACCCTGATTGATCAGGGACCATCTGGAACCCGGGACGATCGTTATCCTGCGGTACCCTTCTGGATCGTTTTTCAGGATGCTACGCTCATATTCACTATTGACAAAGACAATCTTTGGGGCTGGATTCACCAAATGCGCAATCGCCGCTATGGTTTCGTATTCGGTGGGCTGTCCTCCATTAATATAATCGTCAAAGGACCTTAGGTATGTTTTTTTTTCTCCTGATTTCAACAAACGTACAAACCGGTATTCTTCAGGTTTCAGGTTTACTCGTTTCCGCATTTCTGCTGGGGGTAAAAGCATGTTTATATTATAGCCGTATGCATCCGCCGTTTTTTTTGCAATCTGACTCATGTTCAGCCTGGCGTTTTCTTTAATGGTAAAACCGGTATAATCAGAAGTATCATAATAATAAACATACTTGAATTCCATATCAGGCAAAAATCTTTGATATGGTTCCCAGAATCTTTTATCCGCGTTCCAGTTATCAGGCAGCCCAAAACTCGCGTGGTCGTCCAGCATATTTGTATAGGCCGTGATTGTTAGTGGTGTTTTTAATTTTTTGATGATCCGCTGGCTATTGACCGAAAGAGTCTGATTTTTATTGGCAGTCGAATCATAGTAGAGTGTAAGTCGGGGTATTGAACACACATATTCCAGCATTATAAAACCGGCGATAGCGGCAGCATATCTTAGAACTTTCGTTCCTGCTGAGCGAAGAGATCTGGCATCGCTTAAACGTATCATCGTAAAACATAAGAATAGCCAGATGATAAGAATAAAGTATGTAATATCGGCACTACTAATCAGTCCCTTATTTAGGTTTTGGGTTTGCCCTCCCAGAGAAGCGAAATAGGTTATTACTCTTACAATACCAATGTTTTGTCCGACCTGGCGTATATAACTTAGCGCGGCCAGCGTCACAAATGTGCTGACTGCCGCGACCATCTGGTAAGAAGTCAGCGAAGACATAAACAGGCCAATGGCAGAATAAGTACAAATCAATAAATAGGTTCCCGCTAGACCAGTCATTGCCATTGAAAAGTCCATTGAAAAAATTGAAAATTTTGCAGCCAGGATATAAAGAAAAATGATCAGGATAAACAAAAAACAATAGACCATCATGGACATAAACTTTCCCCAAACAATCTGTCTAACTTTAATCGGAGATGACATTAAGAGTTTAATGGAACCGCTACTGGTTTCCCGGCTCATTAAACTCATCGTCAAGAGCGGTATGTAAAGAAATAACGTCGCCTGTATTTTCCCATAAAAACCGCTACCATCATATGCGAATATGATATGCGTCAGTCCGCCCCATCGAATGATCAGATAGTTTCCCATGGATTGCTCCGTCTGGAGCCAATATTTCAGGCTGTCAGTAAATATCAATCCGGACTGAAATGTGAAAATGATCAGCACAAACCAGGCAATCGGAGAATAAAATAAAAGGCTCAGTTCTGTCCGCGCTATGCGATAGATAATTCTCATTAGTTCGTATTTTTCTTTCCGCTATTTGATAATTGAGCGAAGATTTCATCCAGCGAACTTTTTTCCAGATAAATTTCAGTCAGTTGCCATCCCCCTTCAAGGCTTTGAATGATAAACTGCTGCGTCAGATGGCGAACATCTTCAAATTGTAATCTGAAGGAATGTTCTTCCAACTTTTCAACCTTTGTTACTCCTGGCAGTATTTTTAAATCCTGCATAGCCGGTGGCGAGTCCATTTTTACAATAAGGTTGTCCGGTTTTATATAATTATTGAATACATCCATCGAATCAGAAAAAACTATTTTTCCACGCTCGATCATGATGATATCTTTGCAAGTTGCCTGTACTTCCGGAAGTATGTGAGATGAAAATATCACAGACCTCTCCTCTCCTATTTCCTGGATTAGTTTTCTTACTTCGAGGATTTGAATTGGATCAAGCCCGTTCGTTGCTTCATCAAGAACAACCAATTTTGGTTTATGAATGATAGCCTGAGCAATTCCAACCCGTTGCCGGTAACCTCCAGACAAATTGCGGATTATTCTTTTGCTGAATTGTGTAATGCCGCATCGTTCCTTAACTTCTGCAAGCGCCGAAGGAATATGATCCGGCACGATTAAACGCAAATAGGCACAATGTATAAGATATTCATCAATAGTCAGGTCCAAATGCAATGGCGCTACCTGTGGCAAAAACCCGATTATTCTTTTCGCATCTTTCGGATTTTTTCGCAGATTAATGTCGTTGATCCATATCTCACCCGTTGTCTGATTCAGTACCCCACACATGATATTCATCGTAGTGGATTTACCCGCACCATTGGAACCAAGAAGACCTAAAACACCCCTATTGCTGATCTCGAAATTGATATCGTTGACGGCCCAGGATGTAGTATATCTATGGGACAAGTGCTCTACTCTTGCAATATTATTTTGCATCACTATTTTTAATGAAAAGTAATTTTTCCCTTTCAGAGGTGGTAAATTCCTCTCAGGATCTCAGTATCCGGGATTTTGTGTTATCTGCAGGTTATTCAAAATTTCACTTGATGGAACCGGATATAGTTTTGCAGTTGGTTTCCAGCTTGGTTTCTCTGCACCCAGAACTGCGTCAGCGCGGGATGTTCTGTTCAAGTCCAGCCACCGGTGTCCCCATTCAGAAAACAACTCCACCTGTCTTTCATGTTCAATGGCCAGTAAGAGAGAGGCCTGATCACCAGCAGTTGTATTGGACAGTCCTGCCCTATTTCTGATCATATTTAAATCAGCCTGCGAAGCGGAAATATTATTTACCTGTGCTCTCGCTTCGGCCCTGATCAGATATTGTTCAGCCAAACGCAATACCATCGAATATTCTGTTAAGACTGGACTGGCCTGAACTTTATATTTATGCGCAAAATACCATGTATTGGTGCCATCACTGTATGTCCCAACCCAATCATTTCTTCTGTTGTCTCCCATTTCAAATGCAGAAACAATAAAATTTGTTAGCGAAACAACTGTAGGTTTCGCAGTTAAAATAAAATTAGCTGCTTCGCGGGTGTTGGACCCAGGCTGTACAGGCAGAAGTTGCCAAATCGCTTCTGAACTGTTTTTCAGGAAAACCGAATCAAGATTAGCTGGCAGTGAATACAACCCAACATTGTCTATCACCTGACTGGCAGCTGCTTCGGCGCTATCCCATTTGCTTTCATATAAATATGCCCGCGCTAACAAGGCAGTTGCCGCCCATTTAGTAGGTTTGATTCTTTCTCCATTAGCAATTGAATAATCAACACTTAATAATGTCTGAGCATCTCTTAGATCACTGATGATTTGAGCATAAACTAAAGAAGCCTGGGTCCTTAATGAAACAGCGTTTATTTCATAATTGGAGGAGGTATATAATGGTACGTCGCCGTATAGATTAGTAAGATAAAAATAGCAAAAGGCTCGAATGAATTTTGCTTCTCCATTTAATTCCTGATTTACCGCCGGGCTCAATGACTGGTTATTATTCAAGCCCTCTAAAATGGCATTACAAGTATAAATATAGCCATAGGCCTCCGTCCAAAGATTCGCCGAATTGATACCATTTGAAATGTTTATAGAATTCGTAAAAAATTCCTGGTAGTTCCCCGGCGTATACCCAATAAAGTCATCTGCACTCATCCCGGCTAGCTGAGTAACGCTCGCCTGCGCTCCGCTGGCAAACCCGTTACTGAGAGTCATCTGCGAATAGATACCATTTACTGCGCCGGTGGCGCTTCCATCATTGCTGAATACACTTTGGGTAACCAATTGATTTCCCGGCGGACTGATCTGAACAAATTTTGTACAACCTGTTAAGGACCATGAAAAAAACAAAAAAAAGAGGCCGATAATTATATTGTGCTTTGTATAAAATGTAATTGGCATATAGAATAATTTTTAAAAGGTTAATTCAATA
>Ga0206913_1016_pt1 | contig 16569 bp, 11 predicted proteins | sample Alteio_BWOrgHeat_72_FD_152942 | JGI IMG/M metagenome (GOLD analysis project Ga0206913, IMG submission 152942) | Enriched cells from forest soil in Barre Woods Harvard Forest LTER site, Petersham, Massachusetts, United States -... | ecosystem: Environmental > Terrestrial > Soil > Temperate forest >... | reverse complement strand
GGCAATTATAGTTTGTTTGGTGTATCTCAGTTGCAGGGAACCCAGAACTCAAGGGTTTTTTCAAATTTACTTACCAATGATTTATTTGGGAATTATATTGGAGTTCAGGATGCGCTATATATCAACGGCACACCTAACCTACTAACCGGCGTAGCCGCGACGCCTAATTTAAAGATATATGACCTGTCGCGCAATTCAACAGGTACCGGCCCCTATACCATGCGGGGAAACGGGTTGCAGCTATATTCAGGTGCACCTTCCTCCAACAGTGTCTGGCAACTGACAATGGGCGGTGAGTGGTCGGGCGGCGCTAATCTTTCCAAAGTGTATATTCCCGAAGTAATAACCTATAACCGTGAATTGAGCCCCGCTGAAAAATTGCAGGTGGAATCTTATTTAGCCATTAAATATGGTACGACCCTGGATATAAGCGTCTCTAACTATGTCAATAGTTCCTCCTCACCCATATATAACAATACTATACCAGGTTACTGGAATAATATTGCAGGGATTGGGCGTGATGATAATTCTGCACTGAATCAAAAACAAAGTCAAAGTGCAAACACAGCTGGCAATGGCAATATGATTACCATTGGTTTAGGCACTATTGCTGCTACCAATATCGCCAATCCAAATAACTTTGTCACCGATAAAAGTTTTGAAGTCTGGGGTGATAATAATGGCACTCCGGTTTATTCTGCCTACACATCGGCTAACGGAAATCCGGCGATTAACGCAAAAATGGCCAGAGTGTGGAGGGTGCAGGAAACCGGTACTGTAGGAGCTGTTTTAGTTAAAACTGCTGGTATTCAAGCCACCTATTTAATGGTAAGTGCGGATCCCACTTTTGCAACCGGTGTTACAGAAATAGCTATCAGCAATCAACAGGCAGTTATTGATTTTACCGGCGCTACCGGCTATTATTTTACGTTTGCCTCGCTCAAAACAACAGCAAACCCCGGTGGGGTAGCCAGCCCGACCTTATGGCTCAGGGGCGATGATGTGCCGGCAGGGGGACTTATCAATACGATCGGATGGCAAGACTATTCCCAATCGGCCAACCATTTGACGATTGTAAATGGGGTGGCTCCGCAAGGCGTTGATAACACCCTAAATTTTGACAGGGGAGTTGTATTTGGCGGTAACGGTTGTGTATCGGCCAATGGCTTTACCAGCGCCTATACTTTGGGTGAATTTTTTAGCACGGCAAAAACAAATATTACAGGTGTAAATACCGGATTGATGGATTTAGGAGCAGGCGTGGCGGGGAATTGCTATTACACCTGGAGCGACGGAGGCTATTATAATGCATTTGGGACTACCCAGCGCTTTGGCTGGAACCCCAGTACCGGTGCTGTGTTATCTGCTAAAACAGGTGCATCAGCCCCGGCAGTTACCGGGATCAACGCTACGGATTGGCATATATTAAACAGCTACAGCGCTACCAATAACTGGGGAACGTCCTTCGATGGGCGCCTGGTATCCAGCACGGCCACTAACACGATTAGCTTTACTCCCTATAATGGTTATAATGCCGTTGGCGCGGCACAAAATGGTCCCTATTACCAGAATGGGTCCATGGCTGAAGTTATTCTGTATAACAGGGTGCTTACGGCTACTGAGCGAATCCAGGTAAATAGCTACCAGGCCATTAAATATGGTATTACTTTGGGCAACACGGCGGCTCTCATCAGTTATCTGGCTTCCGATGGTACTACGATTGTATGGGCCGGATCAGCCATCTATCAAAACAATGTATTTGGGATAGGCAGAGATGATGCCTCCGCATTGAACCAAAAACAAAGTCAAAGCGTAAACACAACCAATCATGGCAATATTGTCAGCTTTGGATTAGGGAGTATTGCCGCAACTAACGCAGCCAACAGCAATACTTTTGCCGCCGATAAAAGTTTTCTTCTTATCGGCGATAATGGTTCAACTATCAATTTTGCTACGCGCATAACAGGAACCGGACTGGTTACTGCAAGGATGAGCCGATTGTGGCAGGTTCAAAATACAAATTCAGTGGGCTCGGTTCAATTCTCTATACCTGCTGGTAGCTATTCAGGCACTTTATATTTGGTAACAAGCAATGACGCAATAATTGATGGCGCGGATACATATGCCGCCTTGAGTCCTGTAACCATTAATGGAATAGCCTGCCTTGCAACCAACGTCAGCTTTACGAACGGATCCTATTTTACCATTGCTCAACAGCTTAGTTTTCCGGGCGGCGTGCCTGGCGAAAGTTTATGGCTGCGTGCTGACTTAGGCACTTCCGGTATTGTCAATGCTACTGCAATTAGTGCATGGAACGATCAAAGCGGGAATGGCAATAATATCTCGCAGGCTATAGGCGCCAACCAACCGTTATATGATAACAATGCCATCGACAATACGAACTTTAATCCGGTCATTAAATTTAACGGGACGACTAATAATTTATTTAAACCAAATGGTATTATGGGTTCTGCAGTAACCTAGACAGGTGCATCTGCTTTTGTATTAACTAAAACCGATCTCATCTCGGCATCTGCGATTTTTTATGAGGCACTGGGTACCGGAACCCAATTTAATAATCATATTCCCTGGTGGAGTGATGGTAATATATATTGGGATGCACCTCTTGGAGCGCCACGCACTAGTACAGCCTGGGGAGGAACCCTGGGAATTCCCTACCTCTTTAGCGGGCTCAACGACAATACCCTGGCGAGCAACAAAGAGGTTATACGACACAATGGATTGCAAATAGTAAACACGAATTACGCTGTATCATATAGTGGTAATAATTCCAATTTATACGTTGGTAGTATTGGTGCTATTAATTTTTACCACGGGCGCATGAGTGAGGTTATTATATACACCACAGCCCTTACCAGCACGCAACACCAGCAAGTGGAAAGTTATTTAGCAATCAAACATGGTGTCACCCTGGATCAGTCTGTTGCCCAGGATTACCTTGCGAGTGATGGCACTACCAAATCCTGGGATGCAACCCTCAATGCCGGAAATAATAATAACATAGCTGGTATTGGCCGGGATGATATTACTGCCTTAAATCAAAAGCAGTCACAATCCAATAACACCGCAAATAATGGTAATCTGGTAACTATTGGTTTAGGCAGCATAGCGGCTACCAATACAGCTAATGCAAATACTTTTGCCAGCGATAAGAGTTTTGATGTTTGGGGCGATGATGGCAATTCCGTTACTTTTAGCACGGTAGTTTCAGGAACTAATACGTATCGCATGACACGTTTATGGAGAGTACAGGAAACAGGGATTGTTGGCTCTGTGTTAGTACGTGTACCGTCAACTGCCTTTTCACCGGCAGCTATAAACATTACATTGATCCAAAGTACGGATGCAACTCTCAACTCAGCCGATAATTTGGTCAGCTTAACCCTCAATGGATCAAATTATGAGGGAAGTGTTGATTTTGCGAACGGCGATTATTTCAGCTTCGCTCAAAAAGCACCGGCCCCCGGGGCGGTCATTGCCGGACTTGTCACATGGTACAAGGCGAACGATGGTGTTTCTACTTCTACCACCTGGTTTGATCAAAGTGCCGGGGCTGATAATGCCACTGCAACAGGCGCTCCCAGTTTAACGGGTACCCTAAATTTTAACCCTGCCTTTTATTTTAATGGTGCTTCCTATTTTACGGCACCCACGTCTGCCAATGTATCCGGCAATTATAGTTTGTTTGGTGTATCTCAGTTGCAGGGAACCCAGAACTCAAGGGTTTTTTCAAATTTACTTACCAATGATTTATTTGGGAATTATATTGGAGTTCAGGATGCGCTATATATCAACGGCACACCTAACCTACTAACCGGCGTAGCCGCGACGCCTAATTTAAAGATATATGACCTGTCGCGCAATTCAACAGGTACCGGCCCCTATACCATGCGGGGAAACGGGTTGCAGCTATATTCAGGTGCACCTTCCTCCAACAGTGTCTGGCAACTGACAATGGGCGGTGAGTGGTCGGGCGGCGCTAATCTTTCCAAAGTGTATATTCCCGAAGTAATAACCTATAACCGTGAATTGAGCCCCGCTGAAAAATTGCAGGTGGAATCCTATTTAGCCATTAAATATAGTACGACCCTGGATATAAGCGTTTCAAATTATGAAAATAGTTCAGGGTCATCCGTGTACGATAACGCCATACCCAGCTATTGGAATAATATAATTGGAATTTCCAGGGATGATAACAGTGCGTTGATACAAAAACAATCGCACAATTTTGATGATAGTGTAAGAATATATAAAGGTACACTGGCTGCAACCAATGCCGCTAATACTGCCGTGTTTGCTGCTGACCAATCCTATGTTGTAACAGGTGCCAATACCGGTCTGTTACAATCCACGGCAGCATCTTCATTGGAAATGCCTCCTGCTGCAGGTCTTTATTCCAGATTAGAACGGGAATGGAAGGTTGTGCAAAATAATTTTAGTGAGACATTCAACATGGATATCACACTTGCTCCGGGAGCAGATCCGGCATCTGTAAATATTGCCGATTTGCGTTTACTTGTTGACGATGATGGAAATTTTACAAATGCTACAGTTTATGCCGCAGGCGGCGGCTTGTCTTTTTCATATGCCAATCCGGTAATTACAGTAACAGGCATTTCAAATACACAAATTCCAAACAATAGCACGAAATTCATCACGATCGCTTCTGCAAGTGTTTCAACCCCTCTTCCAATTGAGTTAATTGATTTTAATGCAGTATGCGGTAATAATGATATTTTAATTACATGGACGACAGCCATCGAAACCAACAACGAATATTTTACCCTTGAACGAAGTACAGACCTGAATCATTTTTCTGCAATTGCCCAGATCAAAGGGCAAGGAAACTCCTCTGTGGCCGTAAATTATAATTATACCGACAACAACATCGAAGAAGGAATTTATTATTACTATCGCTTAAAGCAAACAGATTTTGATGGTATTTCTAAATACTCGAAAATCGTTTTAATGAACCGAAGTTGTAGTGACGCATTAGCTAATTTTAGTATTTACCCGAACCCATCCAATGGGAATCTATTGCACCTAATATATTATTCTTCAAAAGATCAGAATGCTGTCATTATATTTAATGACGCCTTAGGCCAAATTTGTCTGAAAAAGACAATACAATTACACAAAGGAACAAACAACGAAGTAGTTACTCTTGATAACCTTAGTCGTGGAATATATTTTATACAAATAGAATCCGATCAGGTAAAAAGCACCACACTAAAATTGATAAGAAATTAAGGGACATTAGAACTCAGTAGCATACCATCTCTCATCACTATACTTTTGGTGATATGCAACTTTCTGAGTATCCCGATTTTGCACTGGTTGCCCAGGCCATGGGTTTAAAGGCATTACCATTGTTGAACCTTCATGTGTACATAATACCATGCAGGAAGCGATCAGTGAAGAAGGGGCCCGGATTATCTCATATGATGACCAATAATGAAAAATACTTAAGGAATCTCAGACCAGATAAGGACTGGGATCCCGTAAGGTTACGCTTCCCTGCGGATAAACTTCAGCAGGAAAAGAACCAGAGCAATAACAAGTAATACATGAATGATGCCTCCCGCGGCATACCCAAAGAATCCAATTGCCCAAATAACAACCAGCACAACTGCAACCATGTAAAGTAGATTTCCCATTGTTTATAAATTGAAGGATTAAAAAATTGGTCCCTTGGAAGTTATTCAATACTTGTGCCATGCCAGGACACCTGGCAGACCAGCAGTCTGAAAAATTGGAATATGAAATCCGATAAGCTTTATATTTGAAGGAATAATTACTTTAAATACGGCCATACATGAAACGATTTCTGCTATTTTTTTTATTTACCGGAATTCTTCAATCTATTACAGCTCAAAATGGTCCGGTCACCGTCTATACAACGGCTGAGAATACCGATTTTCGGTTAACAAAAACTTCCGACACCACAAAGTTTTACCAAGTCGGGCAGCCTCCGGAAACCCAGGTTTGCATTATCGTGGATCCAACGCATCATTTTCAAACCATGCTTGGGATTGGCGGAGCCTTAACAGACGCGTCAGCGGAAACGTTTGCTAAACTTCCGGCGACCGTTCAAAAACAACTCCTCACGTCCTATTATGACACGGTGAGTGGAATCGGGTACACATTAGGCAGGACGAATATCCATAGCTCTGATTTTTCCAGTGGAAGTTATACGTATGTTTCTGACGAGGACAAGGATTTAAAATCCTTCAACATAGATCACGACAGAAAATATCGCATTCCTTTTATTCACCAGGTTATTGCAGCCGCGGGTGGGCGGCTCACACTATATGTCAGTCCGTGGAGCCCGCCAGCGTGGATGAAGGACAATCATGATATGCTTCATGGAGGAAAATTACTGCCTGCATTCAGACAATCCTGGGCTAATTACTATGTTAAGTATATCAATGCACTTGAAAAAGAAGGTATTCCGGTTTGGGGTCTGACATTACAGAATGAACCCCTTGCTAAACAAACCTGGGAATCCTGTAACTACACGGCTGAAGAAGAACGGGATTTCATCAGAGAATATTTAGGCCCGACATTGAAGGCCCAGGGTCTTGGAGAAAAGAAACTGATTGCCTGGGATCACAACCGGGATTTTATTTACCAGACGGCCAGTACGGTTCTCAATGATCCCGAAGCCGCAAAATACGTGTGGGGAATAGGGTTTCACTGGTATGAAACCTGGACCGGCAGTTCGATGATGTTTAATAACGTAAAAATGGTGAATGAGACATTTCCTGAAAAGAACCTGATATTCACGGAAGGATGTGTAGATAGATTCGATGCCTCGAAATTAAAAGCCTGGTCACTGGGTGAAACCTATGGTCATTCGATGATTAATGATTTCAATGATGGGACGGTAGCCTGGACGGACTGGAATGTTTTACTCGATGAACAGGGAGGTCCTAATCATGTGGGTAATTTCTGTTTCGCACCCATTCATGCCGATACGAAAAAAGGTGAATTGATTTTTACAAATTCATTTTATTATATCGGGCATTTTTCGAAATTTATCCGGCCGGGCGCCAGAAGGATAATCAGTTCATCCAACCGGGATAATCTGCAAACAACTGCCTTTCAAAATACGGACGGGAAAATGGCTGTTGTCGTCATGAATCAAACCGAGAAAACTATTTCTTATCTTCTATGGATAAACGGGAAGGCAGCAAAAATGGAGAGCCTGCCTCATTCGATCTCGACATTGTTGTTTTAATGCTGAAATCAGTCGTCCCAAAATTCCAGCAGGAAACCCTCCTTGCCGTATATCGGGTCCTTTTTAGGAACCGGTACCTTCTTAATGTTTTTATCCGTTCCTGGTCTTTCGCCTGACTTGCCCAGGTTGATATCAAAATCTTTTCCGTTGGGATAGGCTCCAATGCATTTGAAATCGATGGAACAGCCAATGTTTTTATGTGCCACACCCGCGGGGATAATGAGGACATCTCCTTTTTCGATAAGAATCTGGATTCCACTATGTCCTCCCAATAAAATATGACAATCCCCCGAATACACACCCATCACTTCATGTGTAATGCTATGATAGTGGTTGTATGTATATATTCCATTCCGCCACGAGTTAGACCAATCGTTTTCTTTGAAAACTTTTTCCATTAATAACGGGGAATGATCGTTGGATAGTTGGAAAGGAGCTTTGTATAATAAAACGGGTAACGTTGAATTGGGGAAAATTCCGTTATCCAAAATTTTATAATGTGGAATCTTATTTGGCAGCGGTTTGACCAGCATATAAAAAATTTCATTCCGGTAGTAAAATTAATGAATTGATTCAAAAAATAATTAGTTTTAAAAAAGGCATCCGGACTTTATGCTATACCGTTCATTACCGGGAAAAGCGTTGAAGAAGAACGATGTATGAGCTTTTACGGGGAATACATACAGGATTTCAATATGGCCATTAACATTTCCTCCTTTTCCAGGTATTTTTTCAGCAACATGATTTGGTTATTTGCGCGGACCAGATTATGGCCTTCATATTGAATACTATAATAAGTATCGTTATGGATATAATCCGTAAAAAACCTCAGTGCCTGCATGTAAATCGCAAATTTGCCCGCATAGATAAAATAAAGTTTTTCATATTCACTTAGCCTGTGATGCATTTCACTGAAATAGCCTTTTGCGATCTCACTGAAATATTCCTCCCTGATTTGAATTTTTGAGAAGTCCTGTTCGTCTTCACTGACCGGACAGAGATAGGTCCTGAGCATATCACCCACATCGCTGATATAATAACCGGGCATTACAGTGTCCAGATCAATGACACATAAACCCCGGTTATTTCTTCTGTCAAATAAAACATTATTTATTTTAGCATCGTGATGAACGACCCGGAGTTTAAAATCCGGGTGCTTTTTTATTTTCTCAAATTCTTCAACTATCGCCTTCTGATCTTTTAAAAAACGGGAGCTATCTGCTGTTTGGGCAATTCTTTCTTTATTTCCATGTTGTAATGCATCGTCAAATTGCCTATATCTTAAAGCCAGATTATGAAAATCAGGCAAGGTTATGTGCAGGAGATCCGGATCAAATGCTGACAGCAGCCCGGTAAATTCCCCAAATTGTCTGGAAGCTTCAAAAGCCAGCGAGGGATCCGTTACGGTATCAAAGGACCAGGCGTTTTCAATAAACGGGAATAGCCTGTAATAATGATTACCCTGCTTTATGTAATTCGTGCCCTGGATCGTCAGGAGCGGGACGACGAATAAATAGTCCGGATAATGATATTTAAAATATTCAGCAAGTAGCCTGAAATTGTCCATAATATCTTCCGGCGTTTTGAATACCTGCTGATTGATTTTTTGTAAAAGGAAATCTTTGTTTTCGCAGGAAATTTTCCAGGTATGGTTGATCAGGCCGTTTCCAAACGCTGTGACGGAACATTCGCTTTCATTTAAACCATACATGGATAAAACAGGATCAGTCATATCATGCAAACTTAATTTGTGCCGTTCAGGATCGTTGCCTGTAACTATTTTTATTTAATTATATTAGATGGGCCATAACATTCTTCAGCCATTTGAAAGATAATCTCATCGGATTATGAATGTGAATTTAACCATTAGCGGCCGCCTGGCCTCACTCGATTTTCTTCGTGGATTAACGATGGTTTTTCTTACACTGGAAAGCACCCTGCTTTTTGAACATCTTGTGCCGGTTTTTGAAGGAACCTGGGGTGCTCATATACTAAACCAGTTTTTTCATCATCCCTGGCACGGGCTTCATTTCTGGGATCTGATCCAACCCACGTTCATGTTTGTAGCGGGCGTCGCGATGGCTTTTTCGATCGGTAAACAGAAATTATCCCTTACATGGAACCAACGTTTTATCAGGATACTAAAAAGGTGTGGCTGGTTATTTTTTTGGGGTGTGCTGGACTATGCCGTTCGGAAAAACGGTCTCTCTTTCGAGCTTTGGGATGTTCTGACGCAACTTTCTTTTACTACCCTGGTTGCTTTTCTGATCATTGACTGGCCAGTGGCTTCACAGCTAGCTGTAAGCGGACTATGCCTCCTGATACCAGAGTTAATGTACCGGTTCACCCATATTCCAGGGTTTGATCAGCCCTTTACGGATCAGCATAATTTTGGAAATTATATTGATCTGATCCTGATGAACAAAATAAATCCGGGTGGCTGGGTTGCGATCAATTGTATTTCCACTTCCTGCCATACCATCTGGGGTGTGCTTGCCGGCAAATTACTAATGAGTAACCGGACTTCTAACGAGAAGATGAAATGGTTGCTGATCAGCAGCCTGGTTTTACTGATTCTTGGTTTCGGGCTCGACCGCAGTCATATAACGCCCATCATTAAGCGAATTGCCACGAGCTCATTTGTGCTGGCGTCGGGCGGATATTGCGTTTTATTTCTGGCCATTTGCTATTGGTGGGTTGATATGAAGAATCACAAAACAAGACTCTTGTTTTTCAATTTGTTTGCCCTCAATTCTATTTTTATATATCTTTTTTTTGAGATCGTGGGAGATCGTTGGTTCACCGGATATATTCTCAGCATTACGAATGGATTATTTGGGATGATATATTTACCAATCATTCCGGCGGCCATCCTGGGATCCCTTGTGGTATTTGCCCTGGAAGCCGGACTCTTGTATTTTCTTTATCGTAAAAAAATATTTTTCAAGGTATAACCGATGTAAAAGTTATAGCTTTATTTAGCATCCACGGGCTGTTCCAGGAGCCTGTTTTACAATTAAACGATTGTCCATGTCGAATTTTAAAATCAAATTCTCTTTATTTCTAAACTATTTTGTTTTTGCCATTTTGCTGAACAGTGTGGGAATTCTGATTCAAAAATCCCAAAACCGGTACCATGTGGATGAGGTGACGGCCAGTTCTCTGGAAGCATTTAAAGATCTTTCCATCGCGTTTGTTTCATTTCTGATCGGTTCTTTCCTGCCAAGACTTGGTTATAAGAAGGGCATGTTAATGGCACTGGCGCTAGTTTTTGCTGGATGCCTGGGGATGTATTGGGGTAATTCATTTACTTCGGTGCGGATTCTTTTTGCCTGCGTCGGAATATCCTTTGCCGTGATCAAAGTGTCTGTCTATTCAATGATCGGACTGATCACGAACAATGATAAAGAACATAAAAGTGTGTTGAGCTCTGTGGAGAGCTTTTTTATGATCGGGATTGCCGCGGGATTTATAGCTTTCCCCTTGTTTTACAGTGATACCGATCCGAATGCATGGCTGCACATTTATTTAGTGCTTGCTGCTCTGATAGCCGTTTCCTTCCTCATTCTGTTATTTTCGAAATTTAATATCCAATACCAGATTCCCGGCACAAATATAAAAGACGATTTTATTGAAAAGATAAAGCTGTTGAAGAGACCGCTTGTATTGGTATTTGCGATAGCAGCTTTTATGTATGTGATGACTGAACAAGGCATCATGAGCTGGCTTCCTACGTTCAATCAAAAAGTGCTGCTTTTGCCTGAGAAACTTAGTGTTACTATGGCTGTTATTCTTATGTTGTCCATTGCGCTGGGACGGTATATATGCGCCTTGCTGGTGAAAAGAATATCATGGATCATACTGCTTTGTTCATGCCTGACCGGTGCCGCTTTAATGGTACTGTTTGTTCTTCCCCAGACGCAGAATCTTCCACAAAGGGACATTCACTCGTTGGGGGATGTGCCGGTTATCGCCTATGTTTTCCCGCTGATCGGATTTTTCCTTGCACCCATTTATCCACTGGTCAATTCCTTTGTATTGAGTTCGACTGAGAAAATATATCATAGTCCCATGGCTTCGCTACTGGTGTTCTTTTCAGCTGTCGGTGGTACGCTGGGTTCAAGACTGGTAGGTTATTTGTTTAAGAATATTGGTGGTCAGAAGGCATTTTACTTTTCACTGGTGCCGATGGCTATTTTGTTCATTTGTATTTTATTATTCTCCAGAATGCAAAAGAAATCGGATAACAAAATAGAATTTTCGTCTGCCGGACATTAAAAACCTGAAATTTTTTACAAAGTGAACAAGGAAGAAATATTGGATATCCCGGCGTTATTACGGGACGTACAGATGCAAAGAATTTTCCCTGACGGAAAGACATTTCTGGATTGCACACCGGTGTATGACGATCAGGAAATAAATGAAAAATATCTGGAACAGAAAAATCTACCCGGATTTGATTTAAAAAAATTTGTTGCCGATCATTTTCAGTTACCTGTTCCGATTTCACATGGATATTCCAATGATGCAAATAAAACACTGGAAGAAAATATCGAAACGCTTTGGGGATATCTTACCAGGCAGCCTGATAAAGGGGGCGGATCACTCATTCCGCTGCCGTATCCATATATAGTACCCGGGGGAAGATTTGGTGAGATTTATTATTGGGATAGCTATTTCACCATGCTTGGATTAAAAGTGTCCGGGAGAAATGATATGATCGAAAATATGGTGAATAATTTTTCAACCCTGATTGACAGATTCGGATACATCCCCAATGGTAACCGGAAGTATTTTATCGGGCGTTCGCAACCTCCTTTCTTTTCCCATATGGTGCAATTGCTGGCTGGTATTCAGGGCAATGATATCCTGATATCTTTCTTACCACAACTGGTAAGGGAACACAATTTCTGGATGAAGGGTGCTGATCAATTGAATGAAACGAATGAACCCTTGTTTCATAGTGTAAGAATGCCCGGAGGTGAAGTGCTAAACCGTTACTGGGATGAAAATGAAACGCCCCGGCCGGAATCATTGCGGGAAGATGTGGAGCTTTCACATCAGTCAGAACAAAAACCCGCTATACTATTTCGTCATTTAAGAGCCGGAGCTGAGTCCGGATGGGACTATTCATCCCGCTGGTTTAGGGCTCCCCATTCGTTCGCGAGCATTTATACCAGCGATATCGTTCCGGTTGATTTGAACTGCCTTCTGTTTCATCTGGAACAAACTATTGCCGAAGCACATGAATTAAATGGAAACACTGATCTCTCGGGGAAATATCAATCACTTGCCAATAATAGAAAGGGCGCCATTCAAAAATATCTTTGGAATAAAGACCCCGGTTTTTATTTTGATTTTGATATTCAACAAAATATTCAAAAGCGATCCCTGTCACTGGCAGGCGCGTTTCCTTTGTTTGTAAAAATTGCAAAAGAAAAAGAGGCTGCGTTGGTTGGAACTGTCATACGGGAAAAATTTCTTCGTCCGGGCGGCCTGGTCAGCACTTTGGAAACGACCGGTCAGCAATGGGATGCTCCCAACGGATGGGCGCCTTTACAATGGATGGTTATAACCGGACTGACAAATTATGGGCACACTGATCTTGCGAAGACAATTGCCAAAAGATGGATTCAATTGAATGCAGATGTATTTAAACGCACCGGGAAGTTGATGGAAAAATATAATGTGGTGGATACACGGTTGGAAGCAGGCGGCGGGGAGTATACAGGCCAGGATGGATTTGGCTGGACGAATGGTGTATTACTTGCCCTGATACAGATTTATGGCCGGCCGGATTAAGGAGTCTGTTTTTCACTTCTTCGTATACCCAGTTCCAAACCCCGCATTTCAGCCAGTCCGCGGAGTCTTCCGATTGCAGAGTAACCGGGATTGGTTTTCTTGTTCAGATCATCGAGCATCTGGTGTCCATGATCGGGCCGCATGGGAATCGACATTTTTCTTTGATTCATCATTCGTATAATTTCTTTTATCACTGCGTACATATCTACGTCACCTTCCAGATGATTTTCTTCATAAAAATCTCCTTCCTTATTTCGTCTTGTGCTACGCAGATGAAGAAAATGTATGCGGTTTGAAAAGAGACGGATCATGGCAGGCAGGTCGTTGTCGGCGCGAACGCCAAATGAGCCTGTGCAAAAACAGAGTCCGTTCGTTTCGGATGGGATTTCTTTTATCAACAAATCCACATCTTCTGCAGTACTCAGAATCCGTGGCAAACCGAGCAGGGGATAAGGCGGATCATCGGGATGAATGGCCAACTTCACGCCAGTCTCTTCTGCTACCGGAATGACCGCTTTCAAAAAATCTATTAGGTGTCTGCGAAGTTTCGTTGCGTCAACATCCTTATAGAGATCCAGCGCCTGTTGAAACTGATGCAGCGTAAAACTCTCTTCGCTGCCAGGTAATCCTGCGATGATATTTTTTTGGAGAAGATTTTTTTCTTCTTCCGTCATATTTTCAAATCGTTGTTTTGCTTTCGTGCGTTCATCCGCATTATAATTATTTTGTGCGCCAGGTCTTTTCAGCATAAACATATCAAATGCTATAAATGCGGCTCTTTCAAAACGCAGGGCCAGCGAACCATCGAGCTGTCGGAATGCCAGATCGGTACGTGTCCAATCCAGCACCGGCATAAAATTATAAGTGATTAAACTTACTCCTGCTGCTGCCAGGTTGCGCAAACTGGTTTTATAATTTTCTATGAGTTCAATGAAATTCCCCGTTTTTGTTTTGATCGATTCATGCACCGGAAGACTCTCCACGACCACCCATTTCATTCCGGCTTCTTTCACTTCGGATTTTCTTTTTTCAATTTCGACAGGGGTCCAGACGGCTCCGTTTGGCAAATGATGGAGAGCGGTTACAATACCGGTACATCCGGCCTGTCTGATATCCCTCAGGCTAACGGGATCCCCCGGCCCATACCAGCGCATGGACTGGATCATCTTGTATTCTTCTTTTCCTGGCATTCAATCCTGTTTAAAAAAAGTCAGATTCGACATAATTTTCCCTTTTAAGTTATAATAATCATTTCAATCTGTCGTTTACTGTGAAGTGATTATCATAACTGAAGTTTTCTCAAGCCGGTGTTTCTACACTGGCTTTTCTTTTTCTCCTTTATCCCGTATTTTTTCCCAACCCGCTGTAAAAATACGTTTCCCTGATCGCAAAGTTCCGAATGCATCGGACCAGTTCTGAGGTTTTTTCGGTTCAATACTCTAAATTGGCCCTTCAAAGGTTCATATGTCTGGCCATTCGAAAGTCTCGCTTTATTTTCCCGACAAAATTTCTTTTGGTAATAAAAATTGTATCGTCATTGGCGGTGATGCCGGAGGAACAAAGGTTAACCTGGCCATTTTTGAAGCCACCTTGAACGATGTCAGGATGATCAGGACCTCTACATATCACTCAGGGAGCTTTCCATCAATCAATAAGATACTTCAACAGTTTATACAGGAAAACTCTGATTATACAGCGGAAAAAATTTGTCTGGGTGTGGCGGGGCCTGTTTTTGAGGGCCGGGTTGCCGTAACCAATCTTCCCTGGTATGTGGATGCTAACGAAATTGCGAAAGCAACGGGTATCAGGCAAGTCATATTATTGAATGATCTGGAAGCCACGGCCTACGGTGTTGCGGGCCTGGGAGAAAATGATTTTTCCGTATTGCATGCCGGCGACCCTGAAGAAGGGGGCAATATTTCCATACTGGCTCCCGGAACCGGATTGGGTGAAGCCGGATTATTCTGGGATGGACAATTTCATCATCCCTTTGCAACGGAAGGCGGCCACTGTGATTATTCCTGTCGAAATGTTTTGGATCTCGAACTGCACGATTATATGCTTAGGAAATATAAAGTCGTAAGCTGGGAAAGTATTATCGCAGGGCCCGGTATCTATTCTATCTTTCAGTTTCTTTGCGAAATAAAAAAGCGCACGGTCAGTGTTGCCATTGAAGATAAATTAAAAACCGAGGATCCTTCGGCCGTTATAAGCGAAGCAGCCATTGAAGAATCAGATGCTTTATGTATTGAAGCCCTGCATATTTTTGTTCGAAACCTCGCCAGGGAATGCTGCAACCTGATTTTAAAAATGAAATCAACCGGTGGCCTCCTGCTGGCTGGCGGGGTACCTCCAAAAATTATATCTCTCCTGCGCGATCCGTATTTTTATGAAAACCTCCTGGACTGTGACCGAATGCAGGACCTCGTTAAAAAAGTGCCCGTGAAAGTAATTCTCAATGATAAAGCGCCTATGATAGGTGCCGGTTGGTTTGGCGCATACAGTGACCAAACGATGGTTCATCAGTAAAAACAAAAACATGAATAGCAGGCGTTCTTTTATCCGGCAGGCGGGCGTGATGGCCGGTGGTTCCGTTTTGGCGACAGCACTTCAGCAAAAGTCGTTTGCAGCATTTGGCAGAAAAATGGCCGCCAGTGATCGTATCCATGTGGCCGCTGTTGGTATCAATGGTATGGGCTGGGCAGATCTTTTATCTTCCCTGAAACAACCCGGTGTAGAGGTTGTGATGTTGTGTGACACCGATCAGAATGTTTTGAACAAACGTATGGCGGACCTTGCGAAATTAAATGTGGATGTTTCGAAAATAAAAACAACCGGGGATTATCACCGGGTGCTCGAAAATAAAGACGTGGACGTCATTATCATTGGAACACCGGATCACTGGCATGCATTGATCATGATGGAAGCCTGCGCAGCAGGAAAAGATGTATATGTTGAAAAACCGGTGGGAAATTCAATTGGCGAATGTCGTGCAATGGTAGCTGCACAGAAAAAATATAATCGTGCGGTGCAGGGTGGCCAATGGCAGCGAAGTCAGAAGCATTTTCAGGACGCATTGGAATTTGTTTATTCGAGCCAACTGGGAAATATTCGGACAGTTAAAGTTTGGTGCTATCAGGATTGGATGAAACCAGGTCCTGTAGTGCCAGATACAGCAGCGCCTCCGGGCGTGGATTATAAAATGTGGCTTGGACCCGCGCCTGCAAGGGCATTTAATTCCAGCCGTTATCTTTTTAACTTCAGATGGTTCTGGGATTACGCCGGCGGACTGATGACAGACTGGGGAGTTCATTTGTTAGACTACGGGCTACTGGGAATGAAGGCGGGAAATCCAAAAACCATCGCGGCATTGGGAGGCGATTTTGCATATCCTGATTTGTACCAGGAAACGCCGGACACGCTTACGACTTTATATGAATTCGATCATTTCAATCTGGTATGGGATAGTGCTATGGGAATTGGCAACGGCTCTTATGGAAGAGATC
>Ga0206913_1114_pt1 | contig 16873 bp, 21 predicted proteins | sample Alteio_BWOrgHeat_72_FD_152942 | JGI IMG/M metagenome (GOLD analysis project Ga0206913, IMG submission 152942) | Enriched cells from forest soil in Barre Woods Harvard Forest LTER site, Petersham, Massachusetts, United States -... | ecosystem: Environmental > Terrestrial > Soil > Temperate forest >... | reverse complement strand
CTGGCGTGATCGAGGGGAGTGATGATGCAATTGAGCGACTTTAGGGATTCGCTTATGCCGCGACTGCTGTTTGGCGCCAAATGCGCGGTGGCGCTGGCACTATTGGCATTGCTCGCGCCTAGCGCGCTTTTTGCTGCGCCGGCTCCGCCGACAACTTCCGAGCAACTGCAAACGCTGGCGCGCTCTATGACATTCGACTGGGCCAAGGCGCATCCGCTCACGGCGACATTCCTCGGCCTGAGCGACGAGGACGGGCAGCTCGACACTCCGTCCGCAGCCGAAAATGCGCGCGATCTCGCGATGATCCGCGACTGGCAGCGAAAGCTGGCGTCCATATCGCTAACGGGCGCGTCGCTTGTGGAAATGGACGACGCGAAGCTGCTGGGCGCGCAGCTCATCGGCATGGAGCGGCAGTACATGGTGTACAAAACGTATGAGAAGGACCCATCCGCGCCGTCCGTGACGATCCTGGCCGCAATCTACACACAGTTCCTCCATTTGCCTATCGCTGGGACCGCCGCCGCGACGCCAGCGGATGTCGCCACTGCGTGGGAGAAAATCATTTCGCGGCTCGAAGGAGCACCCGCGTACATCGCCGCGGGCAACGCGTTGGTCACGCACCCTGGACATCTTTATGGCGTCACGGGTGCCGAGCAGCTGGAGGGAGCACCGAGCCTGCTGAGCGGCCCGTTGACGGACGCGGCGAAGGCGCAACTCTCCGCCGAGCGCTTCGCGGCGTTCTCCAAGGCGCGCGATGCGACGCTCGCCGCAATGGCACAGAGCAAGAAAAACATTGACGAGCATGCGGCATCCTGGCCGGAGAACTACGCGATTGGCCGCGCTGCCTACGACGCGATGCTACGCGACGAGCAACTGCTGCCGTTCACGGCCGACGACATCGAGCGCATGGCACGCGATGAGCTGGCGCACGGCTGGGCCGTGCAGATGTGGATGGAAGACCTGGCGAAGGAGCGCGGAACGCCGATCGGGCCGCAGAGCGGCGGCGGGCTCGCGCCCGGAGGCACGGCGCTCGTCGGATATTATCGCGAGCGCATTGCACAGTTGCGTGCGTTCGTCACGCAACATCAAGTGGTGGATATTCCCGACTGGCTAGGCTCGATTGACGTAGTCGAGACGCCCAAGTTTCTGCAGCCGGTTTCGCCGGGCGCGTCCATGAATCCCCCGCTGCTGTTCAGTAAAAGCACCACCGGCTTTTATTTCATCACTCCTCCCACGTCACTGGAGGCGGCGGCTAAGAACCTGGATGCCAATCAGGATTTCGATCGCGATCGCATCCTTTCGACCGGCGCTCACGAGGCGATGCCGGGTCACTTTTTGCAACTCTCGATCGCGCGGCGACACCCGGACTTCGTCCGCAAAATCCAGAGCAGCAGCGTATTCGCGGAAGGCTGGGCATTCTACGGCGAAGAACTTTTCGTGCAACTGGGACTCTTTGGCGACGATCTCGATGCACGCTACTTCACGGCGCAGTGGGAACGCGTGCGCGGCGCGCGAGCGATCGTTGATCCGCAACTCGCCAGCGGGACCTGGACATTCGACCAAGCCGTGCAATTCTTCGCGCATCAGACCGGCTTCTCGCCGGAACAGGCGAAGGCGGCCGTCTCCGGTATTGCGCTGGGACCGGGCTATGTCATCGCCTACACTGCGGGCCGCGCACAAATCGAAGCACTGCTGACGGACTATCGGGCCAAGGCGGGCGCGAACGCATCGCTGCGCGACTTCCACGCCCGGCTACTGTGTTACGGCTCGACGCCGATCGCGATTGTCGGGCCCGAACTGCTCGCGGACCTGACGAAGCCGCTCGCCCAGGTTCGCGTCAGCGCAGACTACTGATGCAATGAGGAGCATGGGATCATCCGCGGGCGTCGCGTCACCGTGTTGGCTGGGGAAACGTGGGGACCAGACGACACGTAATCCTCTCCTCCTAATTCTCAATTCAGGAAAACGTCCCGTCTGCCTCATGTGCCCCAGCCTTCGTTTGGACGAGGCCCGCGATTCGCTCATTCGTTGAAATGTCTTGAGGCCAGTTGAGCTAACCGGCCTTGCTACGCTGCGCCGGCTGCGGGTTGGCCTACACTTGGGGTTTGAGCGGCAGCGTGTTTGAGCCAGGTTTCAGTCGCAAACACAAGCAATCGGCACTCAGCACTCGGCAATCAGCTAAAGGTAACATCAACAGCAAAAGACGAACACGGATCTGACGGATCTGAGGGATTCCTATGAATGACGGCAAAGCGTCTTAGCCAAAAACCGGTAATCTAAGACGATGTCCGTTCGTGTATCGAACAAGGCGATTTGTGCCGTATCGATTTTTGTCTGTGCCGCGATTGTCGCGGTCGGCGCTTCTTCGCATAAGCTCTCCGTTCATGCGGGGAAGTCGGAGGTTATCGTCACCGTTCCTGACGGTGAGTTCACGCTCACCGATCAGGAGATCACCCGCTACGTCCAGCATGGCGCCAATGCGATCGTCCGCTACTTTGGCAAGTTTCCGATGCCACGTATCAACGTCGAGCTGCAGCCGGCGCGCGGCGACGACGTAGTCTTCGGACGCACTAAGCCCATCCACGGCGCCACCATCACGATGTTCGTCGGCCGCCAATGCGCTGCCGCCGCTCTCGATGACGACTGGACACTTACCCACGAAATGACGCACGTGGCATTTCCGGCCACGAAGGAAGATGACACCGACTGGCTAGGCGAAGGCATGGCCACGTACGTTGAGCCAGTGGCGCGAGCGCAAGCCGGGTATTTGACGCCCGAGTATGTGTGGAATGACTTTGTCATGCGCATGCCACGCGGCGAACCCCAGCCGGGCGAGACAGGTCTCAACCAGGCGCATGCTTTCCGCCGAATCTATTGGGGCGGAGCCATGTTCCTCCTGGTAGCCGACATCGAAATGCGTCACGCCACGGGAAACAAAAAGGGCATGCAGGACGCCTTTCGCTTCATCTTGAACGACAAAGGCACGATCGCCTACCAGTGGCCAATTGCCATGATCCTGAAAGAAGGAGACGAGGCCACCGGCACCCACGTCCTCGAAGATCTCTACGCAGAATGGAAAGACAAGCCGGTTGAAGTGGACTTACAGAAGATATGGAAGAGCCTCGGAATCGAGAAATCCGGGACCTCGGTCGTCTTCCACGACGACGCCCCCGATGCGTCGATCCGCAAAGCAATCATTGATGGGAAAGCCGAAGCCAGGTGATATTTCGGGAAAGGGCGGGCTGCCCGTCCTGCACGTTGACTGGAAGAAGGAGAGCGATCATGTCTGCATATGTTGTATTTACGAGAACTAAAACCATCGATCAAAAAGAGCTCGAAAAATATTGGACTGGAATCCAGGCAACGACGAAGGGTCATCCTATCGAAGTGCTCGTAGCCTATGGAAAGCACGAAATCCTTGAAGGTGATCCGTTTGAAGGAATCGTCATTGCGAAATTCCCGAACGTGAAAGCCGCAAAGGATTGGTATTACAGCGAGGCCTACCAACGGGTCGCCGAGCACCGCAAACACGGGGCTATTTAACGGACTCATTGTTGAAGGTGTCAGCTAATCCAAGAACTAGATGCTAAGGTAAGATTCCTCCGATTCAGAGCTGCGTTCCCAAATGGTGCCGTTTCTCATTTTTCTTCTGATTTTGAGCTTGTCAGTTGGCCTCTTGAGCTGGCGCCGAAACCGAAGGCTTCTCGTCGAAGCGCGGAACGCCTCGCAGGCTCGGGGCGCTGAGGGAACAAACGAACTGGCTGAGGCCACCACTGACCGGAAGCGCGCCGAGGAAGAGCGCCAAGCGCTGTCTCGCGACTTGCAAGAAAGCAAAGCCTGGCTTGAAGAAGCCCAACGCGTCGCCCACGTCGGCTACTGGGTGTGGGATCTTGGGACGGATGGCCTGATCTGGTCGGACGAAACCTACCGCATCTTTGGGGTGACACCACAGGATGGTCTCATTGACTTAGACAAGCTACGCGAAATGATCCACCCCGAAGATCGAGAGGCTGTATTTCGAACCGCAGAAGAGGCCATTCGTTCTGGAGCGCGCGCTGACTGTGAACACCGGCTTTTTCGTCCCAGCGGAGAAATGCGCGTCGTACACAGCCTGGGCGATTTGAAGAAAGACTCATCGGGACGACCCTGCCAAATGTTCGGTACTACCCAGGACATCACTGAGCGCAAGCGAGCGGAGGAAGCCCTGCGGCGAAGCCAGTTTTACCTGAGCGAAGGACAGCGCCTCGCTCATATAGGGAGCTGGGCGTTCGACGAGTCAGGTCATTATTGGTCCGAAGAGCTGTACAAAATCTACGGCCTCGATCCGCAGAACGGAGCGCCTACGGTCGAACAGTATCTAGCCCTCGTCCATCCACAAGACCGAGCCTCCATGGCTGAAACCATCAAAATCATGCTGGAGCAACACAGGGGACACGACCTAATCGAGCGAATTATTCGACCTGATGGGCAATTGCGCTATGTTCGTGCCGTGGCTGTTCCCGTTTTTGAACAAGGAATTTTTAAAGGATTTGTCGGCACCACAATGGACGTCACAGAGCATGAGTTATTAACGCGGGAGTTGCAACGGGAAAAGGCATACCTCGCGGAAGCGCAAAGCCTCACCCACATCGGCAGTTGGGCGACCAATTTCCACACAGGGCAAATGTTCCATTTGTCGGACGAAGTTTATCGCCTGCATGGTTTTGAACCCAACCAAGGCCCTTCAGCACTCGAACGTTTTTGGGACACCGTTCACCGGGAAGATGAGCCGATTGTGAGGGCAACTCTTGAGAATGCAATCCGCGCGAGAGCAGACTACGACATTCCCGAGTTCCGGGTTTGCCATGCCGACGGGAGCGTACGATTCCTGCGCACCATCGGACATCACAATCGCTCTGGAGAACTCGGTGACTACGTCGGCATCACCATGGATGTAACCGAACGAAAACAGGCCGAGCAGGAACGCGAAAGACTGCGCCAGTTGGAGTCGGATCTCGCACACACCAACCGCCTCAACATGATGGGAGAATTGGCTGCCGCTTTAGCACATGAAATCAAGCAACCGATTGCCGCCTCGGTCACCAGCGCAAGCGCATGTCTGCGATGGCTTGCACATGATCCACCTGACTTGGAGAGAGCCCGCGCAGCCGCAATTCGAATGAAGGAAGACGGGAACCGTGCAGCCGATGTTATCAACCATTTGCGTTCGTTCTACAAGAAAGGCACTCCTACTCAATGCGAGATGGTTGACGTCAAAGACATAGTACGAGAGATGACGACGCTGCTCAGGAACGAAGCGTTCCCGCACTCGATAACGATCCATTCCGAATTCGACGGGGATGTGCCTCACGTCCTTGCAGACCGGGTGCAACTTCAGCAGGTGTTCATGAACCTGATGCTGAACGCCATCGAGGCCATGAAAGAGACGGGTGGCGGATTGACGATCAGATCGGGACCGAATCCCGAAAGACAGCTACTCATCTCGATCAGCGATACCGGCGTAGGATTGCCGATGGAAGATACCGAACGAATTTTTGATGCGTTTCATACGACAAAGCCACAAGGGACAGGCATGGGATTGGCGATTAGCCGCTCGATCGTAGAGTCTCTCGGAGGACGAATCTGGGCCACTGCCAATCAGGGGTCGGGCGCGACCTTTTGTTTCACTCTTCCCGTCGAAGCCGAGGAGCATGCATGAAATTGGCGCCCGTTCCCACCGTGTTCATCGTCGATGATGACCTCGGCACCCGTCGGGCGATCCAGGACCTCGTAGAGTCAGTTGGCCTCCGTGCTCAGGCTTTTGCAACTGGACAGGAGTTCCTTGACAGGCGACACGCGAGTGAACCGAGTTGTTTAATCCTGGACGTAAGATTGCCACGGATGAGCGGACTAGATTTCCAGCGCCAATTGGCCGAAACGGGCGCTCAGATTCCCATCATTTTTGTTACGGCTCACGGCGACATTCCCATGTCGGTCAGGGCCTTGAAGTCGGGTGCGGTGGAGTTTCTTACGAAACCCTTCAGGGATCAGGATCTGCTGGACGCCATCCAGCAGGCTCTCCAGCGTGACATCGCCGCGCGAGAGCAGCAGGCCGAGATCCACAATTTGCAAGAGCGATATCAGTTGCTGACCGCGCGAGAGCGTGAGGTTATGACTCTCGTCGTCACCGGCATGCTCAATAAGCAGATTGCCTCTGAAATCAGCGCTAGCGAGGGCACTGTAAAAATCCATCGAGGCCAAGTCATGCGGAAGATGCAGGCGGAATCGGTGGTTGAACTAGTGCGCATGGCCGACAAACTAAGACTCTCACCACGTAAGTAGCCTCGCTAGCTTTGTAGCGGGTTCGGTTGAGTTCCCGCTTTTTACCATTTAGTCGCCTATTACCTAAGTGATAGTTCATCACGACTAAGTGCGGATTGTGCTCGCTTTGCGAAGGCGGTAGCCTTTGCCCGATGAGTGGCCGACCAATCTCAAAAGTCGTAGCGATTGTGGACGACGACGAGTCGCTTCAGCGTTCGTTGCAGGATCTGATCGAGTCGGGTGGCTTATCTTCGATTTGCTTCAGTTCCGCGGAAAAGTTCCTCGATACCGATGCCCGAGACAAGGTTTCGTGCCTGATCGCCGATATTCGTATGCCGGGTATGTCGGGTCTTGAACTGCAAGCAAAGCTTAAGGCGGAACGACGCCGAATACCGATCATCTTCATCACTGCACATGGCGACGCCAAGATGCGGGTTCATGCCATCCGTGAGGGCGCAGTAGAGTTCTTGGGCAAACCTTTCGACGACGCAATTCTTTTAAAAGTGATTCATACGGCTCTGGAAGGGTGGGGAAATGACTGAACAAGCTCACAATGGAACGCATGGAAACGGTGAAAATCGGTACGCGACTTGCGAGGATTTTCTCAAAATTCTTAATGAAGATATGCATGGTCTTTATCAGCTCTCGTTCCTGCTCACGGGAAATCACCAAAAGGCAGAAGGGTGCTTTGTTGCAGGTATTGAAGGTTGCGTTAAAGCGAATCGGGTGTTTCGTGAATGGGCACGCTCCTGGGCGAAGCGCATGATTGTCGAAAATGCAATTCGTGAACTGAATCCGCGACGGGAACGTTCCGATTCGCCCGCGCTCCTCCCAACTGTCTTCTCTCGCAATCAACAGCCAAGCGGTCCAATCGGATATTTCGACCTGGATGCCATGTTAGGACTTGCAGACTTCGAGCGGTTTGTTTTCGTGCTGTGCGTTCTGGAGCGCTACCGGATGCACGAGTGTGCTCTGTTTCTCGGCTGCTCAGCTTCCGAAATTCGCGAAGCTTGCGCTCAGGCCATAGAGAAATTGGCCAATTCTCGGCCAGGTGGTTCCAACCGATATGCAGATCGTGAGCGCGGTAGGCGAGCAAAAGAGCTCGATGCGTGACTCGGCGCTGTCACAGTGAAACGAAAAGAGGAAAGCCATGATTGACCATATTTACCTCCCCGTCTCGGATCTGAATCGGTCGAGCGAATTTTACAAGAAGGTGCTTGAGCCGCTTGGCATCGACATGCCTTACAAGTTCGATCAACCTCCCATACGGGGTTTCGCTATCAATAACATTCCGGGTTTCTGGCTGAAGAATGGCGAAGTCGCCAAAGACCTTTACGTCGCCTTCACCGCCATGAGCGCGGACGCTGTCAGGGCCAGTTACAAGGCGGCGATAAACGCGGGAGCTACCTCAAACAAGGAACCGAGCCTTCGGCCCGAATGGCGTGCCGACTACTTCGCGGCAAACATCAGCGACCCGGACGGATACAACATCGAGATTGCCTATAAGCCTTGGCTCTACAAATAAAAGGTAAGAACCATCTACCCATCCGAGAAACGGAGAACAATCATGTCTGCTTACATCGTTTTCACTAGAACAAAAACATTCGACCAAAAAGAGCTTGAGACTTATTGGGCTGGAATTAAAGCGACGATGAAAGGACATCCAATTGAAGTCTTGGTGGCTTATGGGAAGCATGAAGTCTTGGAGGGCGATCCCATTGAGGGAATCGTGATAGCAAAATTCCCAACCGTAAAGGCAGCGAAGGATTGGTACTGTGGCGAAGCATACCAAAGTGTCGCCAAGCACCGTCAACAAGGAGCGATTTACCAAGGCCTGATCGTAGAAGGTGTTACCTAGCTTTTAATGTTTTTCAAGATTTCTTGCCGGGCCACAAGAGTGACAGTCTTGCCGCGAGGGAACGAATCGAACAAGGAGGCCAACTTATGAGCAAGCACATCACGATCTCCCCCAGCGAAGCCGCGGATCGTCTTGCCATCCGGGAACTCGTCGAAGCCTACGCCCACGGCGCCGATCGTCGCGATGCCAAAGGTCAGATGTCGCTCTTTACGACGAACGCCCACTTTGTGGTTTACATGGACGCACGGGATCCCAAGCCTTCACAGGAACTGCACTCGCGCGAGGCACTCGCTCCAGTGTTCGCCGATTTGAACAAGTACGTTGCCACGATGCACTTCGTCGGACAGAGCACGATTCTTACCCTGACGGCAGACCGAGGAACCGGCGAAGCCTACTGCCTGGCACATCACCTCACCATCGACGGTGAAAAGCGACTGCTCATGATCGCTGCGCTCCGCTATTACGACACATTCGTGAAGGTAGATGGCGCGTGGTTGTTTGCGGAGCGCCTGCTGTATGTTGACTGGATCGAGGAACGGGTTCTGTCATGACAGTTACAAACCAAGTAGCTTCGGATGCGTCAATGAGCGTTCCCACTGTCGGTCAAAAACGTCTCGTCATTGTGGGCGCCACTGGGATGGTCGGCGGATACGCTCTTCGCTATGCGCTCAATAACTCCGCCGTCACAAGTGTCACTTCGATTGGGCGCCGGAAGCTCGACATCTCGCATCCCAAGCTGAACCAGGTTGTGCATGCCAACTTCGCAGACTGCTCTGCACTCGCGGAGGCGGTTTCCGGCCAGCATGCAGCCATCTTCTGCCTGGGTGCATATACCGGGGCGGTCCCGGACGCAGAGCTCCGCAAGATAACCGTGGACTACACAGTCGAGTTCGCGCGAGTCCTCCGCACCAGCAGCCCCGACGCAGCGTTCTCATTTTTGAGCGGGAGTGGCGCGGACCCGACCGGGCGAAGCAGGATGGCTTTCGCGCGCTATAAAGGAGAGTCAGAGAACGCACTACTCGCCGCAGGCTTCCCGCGCGTGTACATCTTCCGGCCCGCGTACATCTATCCCGTGGAGCCACGGAAGGAACCGAATTTCAGTTACCGTCTCATGCGCGGGATCTATCCAGCGTTTCGGGTGCTCTTCCCCAACCAGGTGATTCGCGCTGACGACCTGGCCCGCGCCATGGTGCATGTTGTCGTTAGCGAACGAGAGACGCCCGAAAGCTTGACCTTTGAGAACCGTGACATCCGTAAGATGGTCGAATCGCTTTATCCCTCCCCACTGAAAGGTTAATGCGGCGATGAATCAACTCCGATGTAATGAACCACGCCCGTGCGCCTTTAGGCAAAGCGACCCGCGATGGTTATACATTGTGGGTGTCAAAATGGGAATGGGGCGTCGGCGTGCCAGCGGACAGAGTGATCCGGTTACATTATTCTTGGGGCACCCGACCACGGCGATAACGGACTTCTTGGCAAGTACTCGATAGAATGCATCTGATCGAGGTTTTCTGACTGCGCGCAAAACTTCAATCGCGACCAGATTTACTACTTCTCCTATCCTTGCTAGCGGCGATTCTGTTGACTCCGGTGTTGGACCAGGGGCATTGGAGACGGCTGCTGCTCGCATCAGTGACGTTCATACCCATGGTGTTATCCATTATCCGATTGTCGGAGATAAAGAGTTGGGTATGGCCATCTGTTCTGCTGGCGTTGGGCAACGGGATCTTTGTTCTGGCCGGTAATACGTTCCCCAGCCAAACACTCAGCGGAATTCGATGGGGATTCCTGGCTGCATTCTTCGCACTCACAGCTGCAGGTCTTTTCTCCCATCTAAGAAACTCCCGTACCGTCGCTGAAGCGCAGCTCTATACTGCGGTCAACGTTTATCTGTTGCTTGGGTTGCTGTGGGCGACGCTCTATTTAGCGATAGATGCTTTCTCTCCAGGTTCAATCCAGATTGGTCACTCAGGTGACCGTCAAACCGAGCTGCTTTATTTCAGCCTCGTCACACTTTCCACGATTGGCTACGGCGATGTCGTGCCGCTTGGCGGGGAAGCCCGCATACTGGCCGCACTCGAAGGGGTTACCGGAGTTCTCTACATAGCGATCACAGTGGCGCTGTTGGTAAGCAGGTTCAGGACCGAGCCTTTGGACTAGTTGCGAAGAGACGTGCGGGAGAAGTGACTCTTTGCAATCGAGAAAAAGTGAATGGGACTTTCGAATTGAGACTGAACGGCAGCCGAATCGTCTCTGCGCATCTTCTGATCCTGCTATCCGCTTCCATCGGGTTCGCTTTGGACGCGCAGCACGTTGTGGATATGGTCGTTGTCATCAAGCACGAGCGCGCATTACAGCTACTCAGTCACGGGCAAGCAGTAAAAACCTACAAGGTCGCGCTCGGAGGCGAGCCGGTTGGGCCGAAGCAGAAGCAAGGCGATCACCGCACGCCTGAGGGCATTTATGAGCTCGATTCCCGTAATGCGCACTCGCAGTTCTACAAGTCCATTCATATCTCATATCCAAATCAGCAAGACAAAACGCGTGCTGCGGCGGCTCACGTCTCGGCTGGCGGCGATGTGTTCATTCACGGACTACCGAATGGATACGGCGCGATTGGCTCGGCGCACCGTCTAAGAGACTGGACCGACGGCTGCATCGCTGTCACCGACAGCGAGATGGACGAAATCTGGAGCCTGGTCAAAAACGGCACGCCTATCGAAATTAAACCGTGATGCAAGAACGGTTACCGGCATCCGGCTACCGGCACTCGGCTAAAAGCAACATCGACGGCAAAAGCAAGAAGAATGATTCCGGCATCCCACTGCAAAGAACCAGATTCGCTGCTAATTCGCTGATAGGTTGCCCTTCGGAACGCAAACAACAACGCCAGCTCTATGAGTCCAAAGATCTTAAGTTGAGAATTCCCTGGAATCGTTGCACCGTTCCCTCAGCGAAGGGCAAAATTTGCGGATTTTGGGCAGAAACTGCAGAAATCGATCCGCGAAAACGAGAAATTCGCTGCTAAATTCGCTGAAGCAGGGAAAATGACGCCGCTTTGAAATGAGACTTTCTGCACAAATTGGCTCGGCCGGCGGCTGTTGTTTTTTCCTTCCCCAGGCTATAGGGAAAGAAGGCTCGAGATAGAGCAAATCACCAAAGCCGAAAGAGCGCGAAGATGCCCAGGCCGACGAATGCCAGCAGCAGAACCACTCCTGCGATTAGGAGAAGAATAGCGCGGTGTTCCTGACCCTGCCTGGGCATGGAGATTCCCATGAAGGAGATGAACATCCAGAACAGGTTGCGCCGAGGATCGGGTGACTCAGGTTGCTCTGCAGACGGAATTTGATTGGGATCCCCCACGCACTCAACTATAGTCCTGACAAATGATTGGCCGGAGCTGCGGCGAGCCAGAGGTCCCGCCGACCTGTTCCCTGTAACCCGTACCCTGTATCCTGGATTTTCCACAGGTATCTTCAATGATTCCAATCTGATACAACAGGCAGCAGCTCGTCTGCATCAGACTCTACAAGAGGGTAGCCCTATTCCAGCACCGTCGATCGTTGATAAAGGCGATAAAACCGACAAACCGACTCCTAGACCGGTCAGACGAACCAGCAATCCTGGCTTCAACGAAGCCGAGGCGATTGAGAAGGCGAAAGCCGGGGATGGCATCGCTTTCGAAAACCTCTATGGGCTGCATAAACGGCGGGTTTATTCCCTTTGTCTCAGGATGACGGGCAATACCGCTGAAGCGGAAGACCTTACGCAGGAAGCTTTTCTTCAGCTTTATCGTAAGATTGGCACTTTTCGAGGGGAATCGGCCTTCTCGACGTGGCTGCATCGGCTGTCGGTGAACGTGGTGCTGATGCATCTGCGGAAGAAGGGGCTGCCTGAGGTCTCGCTGGAAGAGACGTTGGAACCCCAGCAGGAAGACGGGCCGAAGAAGGACATCGGTGCCCGCGATAACGTGCTGGCCGGCTCGATCGACCGCGTAAACCTGGAGCGCGCGATCGAAAATCTACCGCCTGGGTACCGCATCATTTTTGTGCTGCACGACATCGAAGGATATGAGCACAACGAAATTGCGGAGATGATGGGATGCTCCATCGGCAACAGCAAGTCTCAACTACACAAGGCAAGAATGAAGCTGCGCGATTTGCTGAAGCAAAGCAAGGCGGAAAAGGCGGCCCGCCGATGAGTGCAGGGGAGCGGAAGAAAATGACGTGCGCCGAGTTTCAAGAGGTCCTGCCTTACATTTTTGAGAGTGGCGGAGATCCGGCCGAGATGGAGCACCTGAAGACCTGCCCGATCTGTTCCGATCTGGTACAGGATCTGCGCTACATCGCCGACCAGGCCAAGCTCCTGCTGCCATTGCGCGATCCCAGCCCGCAGGTATGGGACAACATTCAGCACTCGCTGGAACGTGAAGGTCTCGTCCGTCCCCAAGCCAAGGCGCAAAGCGCCGGAAAAAAAAAAGTAGCTGAAGTGATAGGGAACAGGGAACAGGGAACAGGGAACAGATAGAACCTGCGGCCAATCCTACTCGGCTAATCGTGACCTCAGTGCCGTGAGCATTTTGCTGATTTCAAGGAGCAGGCTCAACGCCGGCTGTGCTTCCACTTCACTAACATAATTCAGTCGAATTGAAAGCATCAGCATCAGGTAGGTCTCGGTCTCCATCAGAGATCCTTTCGCAATCGAAAGAAAGTGCGAATAGTCACGCTTGCTTCCCCTGGCGTTTCCCTCCGCTATGTTCGCTGGAACAGAGGCGGCGCTTCGCGTCATCTGCGCGACTAATCGGTACATCTCGTTGGCAGGAAATCTTTGGCTTAACCGGTACACCAGCACTGTCAAGTCCATCGCTTTCTGCCAAACCAGCAAGTCTCGATGTGATGCGATCTTGTCCATGGTCAAAGACCATAACTGAACCACCTGTATCGCGAGAATGTGTAATCCGAATTGCAAACCGCTTTGGTTTTCCTGTTCCCTGTTCCCTCTTCCCTGTCACCTTACGAAGGTGCACCACGGCAGATACCCTGTCCGTGCCGGTTTCAGGCGGCCTGCACGAACTAGAGTGATAGAATCCGCCTCAAGAAGCGAGTGATTGCTGCGACTTCCGTGGCAAGCCGCCATGAATGTAACGGAGAGCCTGCGCCGCGGGGCACAGACCCCTGCTATGAACGACTCGGAGTTGGTCGTGCTTGTCGGTTTTATGGGAGCCGGCAAGAGTACGGTCGGCAGGGAGTTGGCGCGCGTGCTGAACTGGTCGTTCTACGACCTGGATGCGCTGATCGAGGGCCGCACCGGCAAAACCGTTGCCGCATTTTTCGCCGAACAAGGCGAACCGGCATACCGGAAGCTGGAGGCGCAATCGCTGCGAGAGCTTTTTCAAACGCTCGAAGACGAGCCGGCCGTCGTCGCTCTGGGCGGCGGCGCCTTCGTGCAGGAAACGAACCGGCAAATCATCCGCGACTATTCCGCCTCTGTGGTGTATCTGGACGTAGGCCTTGAAGAAGCGCTGCGCCGTTGCGCCAGTGCTCCTGGCTGTCGTCCGCTCTTGCAAGACCGCGATCAGGCCACGCTGCTCTATGAAGAGCGGCTGCCGTTCTATCGCACTGCCGATCTGGAGGTGCGAACCGACGGCAAGATGCCTCTCGATGTCGCTCAGGAAATTGCAGCAACTTGCGAATTGAAACCGAGGGACCAGGAGGTCGAATGAAATTTAGACTGCCAGCGCTCGTCATCATGGTGAGTATTCCGTTCGCCTTTGCCGCCAAAATCCCCAACGCACAGGTAGTGGACTCCGGCAGCTTCGGCGTCTATCTCAGGGGTCAGCGGGTGGCTACGGAAACATTCAAGATCGAACAGCATGCCAGCGGCAGCACGGTGAAGTCGGAACTGAAAGCTCAGGATGGAGCCACTCAGCGTTCGGAAATGGAACTTACATCGCGGGGAGACCTCGTCCGATACGGCTGGCAGGAGCTCCAACCCACTCGGGCTGAGGTCGCCGTCGTGCCCAAGGACGAGTTCCTGAGCGAAACCATCAATATGGGGACCAACCAAAAGACGTTTACCGTGCCTCATCTGTTGTCGGCCTCGACGCCAATTCTGGACGACAACTTCTTTCTTCACCGAGAAGTCTTGATGTGGAGATATCTAGCCTCCGAGTGCGAATCAAAGCCGGAGGGTCTGAGGTGTAGCACGGCGCCACAGCAGTTCGGCGTCCTAATCCCGGCTCAGCACACCTCGGGGACAGTTACCATCGGCTTCAAAGACCAGGAGAAGATCTCGGTGAAGGGTAAAGACGTCGAGTGCAATGCCTTCGCTATGAAGACGGACAACGGCGATTGGCTGATTTATCTCGACGATCAGCAGAAGCTAGTTCGCATCGTTGCCGCCGATGTCGGCTTGGAAGTCATGCGAGACTAGAAGCAAACGGGTGATCGGAGACAGCTCCGGTTTAAGATGCGGTAACTTTGGCTTGCGGCAGCGTGCGCAATCCTGATGACTGAGACTTAGAGACACTGCTTTTCGAAGCATTACAGATGTCACAATGGTCCCGATTCACCAGATCAACCGATCAGCCGATGACCGGCAAACAATGGCTGCCGTTCTAAATCCCGCGCCTCGGCGCCGTTCCGACATTCTGTTCACATTAGCGGTGCTGGGCGCTCTGTATGCGGCCTACATCGTTCGCGGCGTGCTGCTGCTGATCTATGTGAGCGCTCTCTTTGCAGTAGTCCTCTCGCCGGTCATTCAGCTCATCGGACGAATTCACATTGGCAAGTGGCGGCCGGGACACGGAATCGCGCTGCTGATTTTGATTGTGGGATTGGCGACAGCGCTCACTTTGTTTCTCGTCTTTGCGCTTCCGCCCATTTTCCACGACGCCCGTTCGATGGCTTCGGAATGGCCCAAACGCCTGGCTGAGATCAGTAACAGGGCGCGCGCTGTGCCTTTTCTGGAAGGACTGGACATCTCAAAGATCGACGACTACATTGCCGCTGTCTCCGGTGGCGCTTTCGGGTTCTTTACCGGACTAGCGGGCAGCATCTTCGGTCTGTTTACGGGGATCGTTTTGACGGCGTATTTCATCATCGACGGCGAGCGCGTATTCGCGTGGGCCATCACGCTACTGCCGATCGATCAGCGCGAGCGGCTGTCTCGCACTCTTCTTCGCGCCGAAGACCGCCTGCGCCATTGGCTGGTGGGGCAAGTCGCCTTGATGTTGAGCCTGGGAATAAGCACCGGCCTCGTCTTTGGCTTTCTGCACGTCAAGTACTACTACGTGCTGGCGGCGTTTGCCGCCCTCACCAATATCGTCCCTGTAGTAGGAGCGCTCGCTTCGCTGGCGCTATCGAGCATCGTGGCAGCGTTCGACTCCTGGCACAAGCTGATCGCCGTCCTCATCTTTTACGCAATCTACTACCAGCTTGAAAACGCCTTCCTGGCGCCTCGAATCATGAAAAGGAGCGTCGATCTGCCTCCGCTGGGTGTGATTACCGCATTAATGATCGGCGGCGCGCTGGCCGGCATCCTGGGAGCGCTGGTGGCAGTTCCAACGGCAGCGCTCGTGGCCGTGCTGGTGGATGAATACCTCATCCAGAAGCATGGAACGGTCATTACTCCTGACCACGAATTCGAAACCAGCGCTACATCGCACGAGTTCTGAGTTTTTGGCCTACTCTCGAAAACCTTCTTCTCCAATCAGAGGCACAAAGGCGCAGCCATCGAGGCGAATCCGCCGCACACCCTCCTCGTCTTTTCGCACCAGCGTAAGATCCTGCAGCTCGCGGCTGCCGACAGGCAGCACCATACGCCCTCCAATCGCTAGTTGATCGATCAAACGTTGTGGAACCTGAGGGGCTGCTGCAGAGACCAGGATCACATCGTATGGAGCTCTTGGTGGATAACCCAGAGTACCGTCGGTGACTATGATCTCTACATTGGTGTACCCAAAATGGGAGAGTCGCTCTCGGGCAATTTCTGCCAGCTCAGCGTGACGCTCAAGGCTAACCACAATACGCACTATCTCTGCCAGTAAAGCAGTCTGATAACCGGATCCCGTTCCCAGTTCCAACGCATGATCTTCAGGACGAAGCTGTGCCGCCTGGAGCATGGAGGCAACGATGTAAGGTTGGGAGATAGTCTGGGCGCAGCCAATTCCCAGGGGGCGGTCTTCGTATGCATGTTCGCGCAGCGCGGGAGCCACAAAGCTCTCGCGCGGGACCTTGCTCATTGCCGCCAAAACGCGCTCGTCGTATATGCCTCGCGGCTTGAGCTGGCGCTCCAACATGAGCTGTTGCTGAGGATTCATGGGGGATAGGGGACAGGAAACAGGTTACAGGTTACAGGAAAGAATTTACTCCTAACTCTCCGCCCATAACGCCGCGCTGCGATCATCGATTAGGTTCACGTGAAGGGAAACAAGGCGGAGACTTTCGCGTTGCAAATGTGGTTACACGCTCGAAAATAAGGAATGCATTCAATTATCGTTAGGGGCTGTGGGGAAGATTGAAATCGCATCGCGATCTCCTGGTTTGGCAAAAGTCCATGGACCTGACTGTGTTGGTCTATCGCTTAAGCCAGAGCTTTCCTACAAATGAGATGTATCGATTAGTGTCTCAGATGACGCGGAGCGCGGCTTCCGTTCCAGCGAACATCGCTGAAGGGCACGCCCGTGGCAGCAGACGCGATTATTCACATTTT
>Ga0206913_1113_pt1 | contig 17140 bp, 13 predicted proteins | sample Alteio_BWOrgHeat_72_FD_152942 | JGI IMG/M metagenome (GOLD analysis project Ga0206913, IMG submission 152942) | Enriched cells from forest soil in Barre Woods Harvard Forest LTER site, Petersham, Massachusetts, United States -... | ecosystem: Environmental > Terrestrial > Soil > Temperate forest >... | reverse complement strand
GCAAAATTCGCTGAAGCAGGGAATTTTGAAGCTACCGGGCGTTTCACAATTTCTCAGGGGTTCATCGCTTCACCGTTTCTTGTTCTCTCTTCTGGATTTCAGCAATGGTCTGCTCAGCTTGCTCCTTCATTCCGGAAGCGAGATAAGTTCTCGCCAAAGCGCGCAAGGGCTCCAATTGTCCGGGTTGAATTTGTGCTGCACGGCGATAGAAGAGAATAGCTTCCTGCGGCTGACGGTGTTTCTCGTAGATGCTACCCAGTGCCATTTGGGCTTCGTACAGATCAGGATCGATCCGTAAGGCCTGGCGATAATGCTCGGTTGCTTCGTTATCCTGATCCAAAGCTTGAAGTGCGCGCCCGAGGTACACCTGACCATAAGCGTTGCGAGGCTGCAGAGGTAAAGCTTTCGTCAGGAGGTCGCGCGCGCCGGCAACGTCGCCATCTTTCAATTCGATCCTGGCCAGACTATTAGTTGCGAACGGATTGCGAGGATCATGGGCGATGAGTTGTCGCAGATAAACGGCGGCTTCGGAGTCCTTGCCTTCGTAAAAAAGCGCCGTACTCAGCAGTTCGAGAACGCGAACACTTTGTGGCAAGCGCGACAGCGCAACCCGCGCCTCCTGCTCCGCTTGCGGATAGCGAGATGCCCGCAGTGCGTCCCATGCCCATTGGTAATGGATCCATGGTTCGCCGCGTTTTTGTGCCGCAAAAGCGAGGGGAACCATCAATGCGAAAGGAACGAGAAGGCAGATTTGTCGCAACGGACGCTGCACGTTGTAGTCTGCCCGCCGCGTAAGACTCAGCAGCATTCCAAGGAAGAGTCCGCAAATCAATCCGCCTATGTGCGCGGCATTGTCGATGCGGGGCAGCAGGCCGATAGCGAGTGTCAGCACCGCTCCCGATACCAGGCTCTGGGTGGTTGAGCGCAAGACCTCCTTTGGAACCGGCAGTCGCCCGAACTTAAGCACGCTTACCAGAACGCCCAGAATTCCCATCAATGCCCCGGAAGCGCCAGCTCCTATCACAAGCGGATTCCAATAAAGGCTGGCTAATGAACCGGCGATTGCACAAACCAGGTAGACGCCGGCGTACAAATACGTTCCCAACACCGCTTCCGCCAGTGTTCCTATCAGCCACAACGCCCACATGTTCATAATCAAATGTGGAGCGCCGATGTGCACGAATGCGGACGCGAGGATGCGCCACCATTGGTTGTAAAAGAGAATCTTTTCCCCTGAATTAGCTCCCCAGCGAACCAGTTGGTCCGCGGAAGGCGATACCGGCGAAACGTGGTTGAGCCACATCGCCACAAAAACGAGAACGTTGATTGCGAGAAAAGCGGTAGTCGCGGGGAAGCGCCGGATGTAATCAGCAAGCTGCGGCTTGTGGCGTGCCGGCACTTCGGGTTTCAGACGGCATTCGGGACAGAAGAGGCTCCCGTCTTGCGCGATTTGCAGAGCGCGGCCGCACTGTGAACATTCAGCCAGAAGAGCGCCTCGGCGTCATCATAGACGATGCAGTCTGCACGCTCGTCGCGCTCCGCATTCCTGGCTACGGTACATGCGATTTGATGTAGAGACGCAGCATGCTGCACATCTGCTCGCCTAGTGAAAGTCGCTATAGAATTATTTTGTCGAGATCCAGGGAGGCCCCTTGCCCAACGTTGAAGCAGTCGAAGTTCCGTCCACAACCACCGCCGAGACAGTAAAGCCGGTTCGTCGCGCCATTCTGAGCGTTACCGATAAGACTGGAATTGCCGAGTTTGCGCGCGCCCTGGAAAAAAACGGAGTGGAGCTTGTGTCCACCGGCGGGACTGCCAAGCTGCTGCGCGATTCTGGCGTTAGTGTCAAAGACATCTCCGAACTGACGGGATTTCCCGAGATGCTCGACGGTCGGGTGAAGACGCTGCATCCCAAAGTTCACGGGGGTATCCTGCACGTCCGCGACAACGCCGCGCATCGTCAAGCAGTCTCGGATCACGAGATTCCGGCTATCGATATGGTGGTAGTGAATCTTTACGCCTATGAGAAGACAGCGGCTCGGCAGGGCGTCAATTTTGCGGAATTGATCGAGAACATCGACATCGGCGGCCCGTCCATGCTGCGCTCTGCAGCGAAGAACTTTGAAGACGTTGCAGTGCTCACGTCCCCGGCAGACTATGACAGCATTGTTGAGGAGCTGAAGGACTCCGGGGGCCTTTCAGTGGCGACAAAGTGGAAGTTGGCGAAGAAGGCCTTTGCCACCACTGCGGCTTATGACAGCGCCATTGCATCGTCTCTCGAAGCGATAAGTGCTCTCGGAGAAGTTCCCTCTAGCCCGAACCCGTTCCCGCCCACGTTGCGCCTGGCTTTCTCCAAGCTGAACGACTTGCGCTACGGCGAGAATCCGCATCAAAGGGCAGCCGTGTATTCCGATGGATCCGGATTGGGCATCGCTAATTCTCGACAACTGCAAGGCAAGGAGCTTTCGTACAACAATCTTGTCGATCTGGACGCCGCCTGGAATTTGGCCCGCGAGTTTCAGGAGCCGATGTGCGCCATCATCAAGCACACCAACCCCTGCGGCGCGGCTACCGCGGCCGATGTCGTCACCGCTTATAAGCGCGCTCTTGAAGCCGATCCGGTGTCGGCTTTTGGGGGAGTGATCGGCATAAACCGAGAAATCGATGAAGCCGCCGCAGAGGAGATCGCAAAGCTCTTCGTTGAAGCGATTGCCGCTCCCGGTTATTCCAAGGAAGCGCTGGCGCGATTTTCCGGCAAAAAGAACCTGCGCCTGCTCGAAGTGAAACCTGCGCCTAACAAAACGGTACTAAAGCAGGTTTCAGGCGGCATGCTGGTTCAGGATGGCGATTCCCGCTCGCTAACTCCCGGTGATCTGAAGGTAGTGAGCAAACGCCCTCCCACCGAGGAAGAAATGGCAGCTCTGCTCTTCGCTTGGAAAGTTTGCAAGCACGTGAAATCCAATGCCATCGTCTATGCCCGTGAAGGTCAGACGGTGGGAGTGGGCGCCGGTCAGATGAGCCGCGTTGACTCCTGCAAACTGGGAGCGTCCAAAGCTGTGCTACCTCTGGCAGGCACGGTGGCTGCCTCCGACGCTTTCTTTCCGTTTCCCGACGGAGTCGAAGAGATTGCCAAAGCCGGAGCAACGGCCATAATTCAGCCCGGCGGATCGGTCCGGGATCAAGAGGTGATCGAAGCGGCTGATCGCCTGGGACTGGCTATGGTATTCACTGGGATACGGCACTTCCGTCACTAGGATTTGGGTCTCCGGACGATTCTCGGGCGTACAATCTAGAGAATCCGTGTTTTAGTGAAAGCAAAGCCTGCGGGCGGGCGGATCTGCATCAAACTAGTGCAACAACCGAGTTGATGGTTGCGCATCCAATTCGTTTGGGAGTAAACACGTCCTTTTTTCGGCTGGCCTATATATGACAAGTCTCGGCATACGTTTGTGTTCATTTGTGCTTCTTACCTCGCTGATCGGCCTCGGCCAGACCTCGGCAAATCCAAGCCCCGGTACCGCAACTCCTGCCGCTCCTTCGGCGCAGAATCAAGAAAGCTTGCCCAGGAATCAGAACCCAACGCCGGATACCGTCGCGCCTCCCCACAAGGCTGGGGAAACAGGACAAACTCCCGCCGCAAAGTCGGCCACAGATGCTACTCCTCCAGCGCAACGCGATCGCGCCCAAGCCTATTACCACTATGCGCTGGCGCACATGTACGAGGAAATGGTGTCAATGTACGGCCACTCGGAGTATGCCGGCAAGGCGATCGAGGAATACAAGCTCGCCCTGCAAAACGATCCCGGATCGGAAGAGCTCAACGCCGGCCTAGCCGAGCTGTATTTCAAGACCGGCCACATTCGCGACGCCGTCACCGAGTCACAAGACATAATTAAGCGCGACCCCAACAACCTCGATGCACGCAAGCTGCTGGGCAGAATCTATCTTCGCTCTCTTGGCGATATGCAAGGTGGAGTGCAGTCTTCTGAGATTCTCAAGCTGGCCATCGAGCAGTTCAGCCAGATCGTCCGGTTGGAGCCGGATAATGTCGATGACCACCTGTTGCTCGGGCGGTTATACATCATCAACAAGGATTATCTGAGGGCCGAGGGCGAGTTCAAGGCTGTTCGGCAGATTCAGCCCGATTCGCAGGAAGCGGTAATCAATCTTGCCTACCTCTACAACGAAGAGGGTGATAACAAGAAGGCGGTTGAGGTCCTGCAATCGCTTCCCGATTCCCAGCGCGGCGACAAGTTGTATGCGGTTCTGGGATATACCTTCGAGCAGCAAAAGGAATTTAAGCAGGCAATCAACGCCTATAAACGCGCCATCGATATCGACAAAGATAATCTCGACGCGCAGCGAGGACTCGCCAACAGTCTGTTGGGGGACAACCAGATCGATGCTGCCCTGGAGCAGTACAAGCAGGTGGCCGACGCCGATCCTCAAGATGCCCAGGCATATCTCCGTATGAGTGAGATCTATCGCCGCGAGGGCAATTACACCGACGCAATGGCCACGCTGAAGAAGGCCGAATCTCTGGTGCAGGATTCAGTCGAGATTTCCTACAACGAAGCGCTCATCGACGAAGCTCAGGGGAAGTTCGACGAAGCTATCCAGCTTCTGCAAAACCTTGTCGATAAGAACCAGAAGCCGGTTGCAACTTATAGCAGCAGCGAACGCAACAATCGCTCGGTTTTCCTGGAGCGGTTGGGCTCGATCTATCGTGAAACGGGAAAGAATCAGCTCGCTATCGAGACCTTTCGCAGGATGTTCGAATTAGGCGACGAAAGCCAAGAGCGGGCTTACAGCCAGATTATCGACACTTATCGCGAAGACAAGCAATGGAACCAGGCGGTAGGCGCGGCGCAAGAAGCGGTAAAGGCTCTTCCCAAAGACCGGGCTATGCGCCTGGTCCTTGCCGGTCAGCTTGCCGATAACGGCAAGGCAGATGAAGGCGTCGCTATGGCGAAGGCCGAACTTAAAGGCAATGCGGAAGACCGCGATGTGTATCTAACACTGTCGCAGGTTTACGCCCGTTTGCGCCGATGGACAGAAGCCGAACAGGCGCTCGACAAGGCCGATTCTCTTGGTTCGAAAACGGATGACAAGAAGTACGATGACTTTCTGCGCGGCTCGTTCCTCGAACGCCAGAAGAAATATGAGCCGGCCGAGGAAATGTTCCGCAAGGTTCTCGCCGTCGATCCTCGCGATGCCGGAACGCTGAACTATCTGGGCTACATGCTGGCTGATCGCGGAGTCCGGCTCGAAGAGGCGGTTGGACTGATTAAGCGCGCAGTGCAGGAGGAGCCGCAGAATTACGCCTACCTGGATTCGCTAGGTTGGGCATACTTCAAAATGGGAAACTATGAAATGGCCGAGGAGATGCTCCATAAAGCCATGGATCATAACAGCAGCGATCCCACGGTGCACGATCACATGGGCGAGGTCTATGCCAAGACTGGGCGTCTGAAACTAGCAGCCGCGCAGTGGGAGCGCGCACTGGAAGAGTGGAACCGCTCATTACCTGCGGATGTTGAAAGCAACGACGTGGCGCGCGTTCAGAAGCAGCTCGAGAGCACGAAAGTAAAAATAGCGAAGCAGCAGGAAACGAAAGATTGATGAAGTAGTCAGTTTTCACCAATCAGTTCGAGCCCGGCATTTGCCGGGCTTTTTGTTTGCAATCACGGAAATCTTGGAAGTCAAGAGCCTATTGAGTAATGCTGCCAACAACTCTGAACTGATTACTTACGACCGACAACTCCCTTAGGCTATCCTCAGAGTATGTACGCTCCTTACGCGTTGCATCCGGAGGAATCGCGCGGCCGGCGATATCCGGAAGCGCCGCACCCGTACAGGTCGGATTTTCAGCGGGACCGTGATCGCGTGATTCATTCGCGCGCCTTCCGACGGTTAGAGAATAAGACACAGGTATTCACCCGCCGCGGTTCCGATCACTTTCGCAACCGGCTTACACACACCATCGAAGTGGCGCAAATCGCCCGCACCGTGGCTGCCGCGCTGCTGTTGAACACAGACCTTACGGAAACACTGGCGTTGGTTCATGACATTGGACATCCGCCGTTCGGCCACGCTGGCGAACGCGCTCTCGATCGAGAGATGCGCGCGTCCGGAGAGGTCTTCGATCATAACCTCCACGCGCTGCGCATCGTCGAATACTTCGAGCTGCGCTATCCGGAATTTCGCGGATTGAATCTCACCTTCGAGGTTCGAGAGGGAATCATCAAGCATTCGCGCGATTGGAACGCACAGGAATTTCCTGAATTGGCTGAGTACCTGCTCGATCAGCGTCCGCCGCTCGAAGCCCAGCTCATCGACCTTGCCGATGAGGTTGCCTATAACACCGCCGATCTCGACGATGGTGTCGAATCGGGAATTGTTTCCATTGCAACCGTCCGCGAGCGCGTGCCTTCCTTCGAACGCGTTTGGCGGGACGTCGAAGAGCGTTACCCTGATGCGCTGGACAAACTGAAATTCAGCGAATGCCTGCGCCGCATCCTCGACCGCATGGCGAGCGATCTGATCCATGCCAGCGGGCATCGCATTCGCGCTGCGCGGATAAGCCGGTCGCAGCAGGTTCGTGCGCATCCAGAGCGCCTGCTTGGCTTCTCTCCCGAAGTGGACGCCGAGAGGGGGGAAATCAAAACATTTTTGCACGAATCGCTATATGACAGTCCTGGTCTAAGCACAGATCGAGGGCGTCAGGAGGAACTGATTTCAGAGCTATTTCGATTCTGGATGGCGCATCCCGAACAGTTGCCGGCGAGCTATCAGGAACAGTTCAAGGAACAGAAGCCGACACGCGTGGTTTGTGACTACATTGCGGGCATGACGGATAATTTCGTTCTCAGGGAATATGAGAGGCTGTGTGGACAGGCCGGCATCGAGCAAGCGGCGCTGCAGCAGTGAATCAGGCGAAGAGCCCATTATGGGATCTGGTCCTGCGTCCGACCTTTCCATGCGCCACCTTTGCCGCGCCAAAAGTTCCACCCGGAGAGAATGGTGGAGTACGTATAGAAAATGGCCGCGAAAGGCAGGGTCACGGTGGAGAGCAGGTTGATGCGGTACAGGCGAAGCGTGGGCGAATAGGTTACGAACATGATCATGCTTGCCGCCAAAGCAATCCATCCGATCAGGCCACTTTTGGAACCGACCAGTGCTAGCGGAGCGATAAATACGAGCAGCATGCTGACCACGCAGCCGGCCAGAAGCAAATACGAATGCCTGAGCTGATTGAAAGCGGTGCGGGCAATCATGTCTCGGATATTGGCGAGATTGCCGTACCTGCGGATGCTTCGCGTTTCCGGAGTTACTCCCAACCAGAGTCGCCCACCGGCGTGTTTCACTTTTGCAGCCAGAGCGCAGTCGTCGATGATTTCGCCGCGAACGGATTCAAAGCCGCCGATTTTCTCCAAGATCTCACGTCGAACGAGCATGCAGCCGCCGGCGGCGCCCGCAACCCTGCTGCGGAGGTCGGCAATCTTCGACGGCGGATAGAGCAGGAAGAAGAAATAAACAAAGGCAGGAATCAGAAACTTCTCTGCCAGGCTCTCGCAGTGCAACTTCACCATCAATGAAACCAGGTCGTACCGCCCGTGCTCAGCCTGAGCGATGAGTCTGCTGACATCATCGTGAACATGCTCGACATCGGCATCCGTGAACAGCATGTAATCTGGATTGATGTCACGCGCCGCTTGCCAGCCTTGTTGCATTGCCCAGACTTTGCCAGTCCAGCCTGGGGGCAGTTCCTCACCCTGAATGACATGCAATTTCTCGACCAGGGCAAGCATGCCCGCTGCCGCTCGCACAACATTGGCGGTGCCGTCGTTACTGTTGTCATCGACAACAAAGATCCGAAGGTCGCCATCAAATTCCTGCCTTAGAAGCGAACTCACTGCCCGCCCAATCACATCGGCTTCGTTTCTGGCGGGGATGACGACGGCTACGCGTGCCTTGATAGCTGAATGAAGATGCGGCAATTGAAAGGGAAGGATTCGCCAAAATCTGCCGTGAAAAAGGAGCAGGTACAACCAGATCAAGACGATTAGAATCGCGAGAAATAGCACCGCACATCATAAACAACGCGCTCGACGCGGTCTCAATATGGAAAAACGGGTTTCCTCAGGCGGCAGCAAGCGCGTTTCGTTTGCTCGCGATTACATTCCATGCAAAGCAACCAAGCGCCAACGATCCGAGGGCCAGGGCTCCCCCGAAGTCGCCGGCCGTTACTGGATTATTCAAGCTTCCGGTGTTGGCCCAGGTAGATGCCCATCCCAGATAGACGTGAATCGTTTCCAGCACCGCAAGGAGCGTGCATACGAAGTGAATTCGGGTGGCGGATAGCCCGAAGCGCATCCCCATTCGAAACTCCAGCACGAAATAGATCACCGCAAAGACTGCGAACGGAAGCGCGGTTGAGGCACACAAGTATCCGGCGGGAACTTGAGTCGTGCTTCCATTCCAGGCGACTGGAACCTGTGTCACCAGGAATCCCACCTTTGCCAGCACTGTGCCCATCACTGCGAAGAACGCAGCGGAAACGCCAAAAATGACAGTAGGAGAATTAGACCAATCGGAAGAGTTGAAGGGCGTGAGTATCTGCGCCGATGCGCGTTGAGTAGTCGCCGGATTTCCCGGCGCACTTGGCACGGTCTTCGGCGAAACCATCCGCCCGCTCTCAGGAACGTTTTGCGTTCTGAACGTCCATATGATGTTGCCTACGAAGACCGCCTCTCCGAACAGACACAGGAAAAGCAAGACTCGTTCGGACAGTCCTACGGGAGCAGGCTCTTCCGCTGAAGCTGCTGCCACCACTGCTGCTATTCCATACAGAGTGATCGCAACACAGCCGAACGCTTGCAGGTATCCGAGGCGACGGTCGAGCTCGCGTTTCAATAACATTTCAACGATCTTGTACTCGACAAAGAGCAGCGCGAAGGCGAGAAGCGGAGAAACCAGATAGCTGGCCATTTCTCGCGCCCACAACGCCTGCGTCTTAGCGTCAACGATCACCGACACGCCCGCGCCAGCTAGGCTCGCGAAAGCGCTCTCGCGAAGCATGGTCCCCGGAGCCGGCCAGTTTGCGAAATCGAAATTAAGCTGATTCTTCATTCGCCTCGCATCGTAACCGTAAACATAGCCAAAACAGAGGCAAGCATTGGCCTAGTCAATAGCCATTTGGCTCACATCTCGTAGGTCATTCGCTCGATAGGTAAAATGGCATGATTCGCGCTAAGCTTAGAGCGTCCCTTACGCGTTCACGCAGATTCAGGAAAACCATGTTTGTGTCGCTTCGTCTCTATGGCATCATTGGCGGCGTTGTTGCCGCGGCCGGGATTACTGCCTTGCATTTCGCCACCCGGCGTAAAAAGACCGCAGAAGAACACGAGCGCGAGCGTCGTGAGCTACTGGATCGCATCGGGCGCATTATCGATGGCACGGTGCTCGACGTTGCGGAGCTGAATCCGAATGAACCGCATGCGTCCCAGCTCCTTATCTACAGCTACGATGTCGCTGGCGTGCAGTACGAGGCTTCGCAGGATGTGACTCATTTGCGGCATCATGTCGATCTCCACAACTGCAGAATTGGAGTTCCCACTTCGGTAAAGTATGACCCTCAAAATCCCGGCAATTCGATGGTGGTTTCTGAGCGCTGGAGTGGCCTGCACGCAGGCACGCCGATTGTGCTGGGCATTGATCGCATGTATACAGGTGAGCGCCGGGAACCGCCGCCCCCTTCTCCCGCGCGTCCGAGCGTGGTTCAACGCAAGCAGAGTTAGGCGACAGGCAACAAGCAATTGAAATCTTGAAGTCTTAGCTACGGGCCTCGACTATGCCGGCGCTTAAGCCTTCATCTATCCAGTCGAACGATCGCGTCACCGCTTTTTTCCAGCACCGGTAAATTGCCTCGCGGCTGTCCGCGTCCATATTTGGTTTCCAGGTGTAATCAACCGCCCATTGCGCCGACAGCTCCTCAGTGTTCTTGAAAAAGCCAACGGCCAGGCCCGCTACATAGGACGCGCCAAGCGCGGTAGTCTCCCTGATGACCGGTCGAATAACCGGTCGGTTCAGGATGTCTGCCTGAAATTGCATCAGAAGATCGTTTCCCACCATGCCACCGTCGGTACGCAACACATCCAGGCCGATTTTCGAATCCACCTGCATGGCTTCGACCACCTCGCGCGTCTGGAATGCCGTTGCCTCAAGCACCGCACGTGCCAGGTGCCCTTTGTTCGCGTAACGCGTGAGTCCGGCGATTACTCCGCGCGCTCCTGCCTTCCAATAAGGTGCATAAAGGCCGGAAAACGCTGGAACAAAGTACACGCCGCCATTGTCATTTACCGTCCGGGCAAGCGCTTCGATATCCGAACTGTTCTGAATCAGGCCAAGGTTGTCTCGAAGCCACTGCACTAGAGCGCCTGTGATGGCAATGCTTCCTTCAAGCGCGTATTGCGCTGGCTGCTTGCCAAACTTGTAAGCAACCGTTGTGAGTAACCCGCACTTCGATTGCACCGGATTCTCGCCGGTATTCATCAACAGAAAGCAGCCTGTTCCGTAGGTATTCTTTGCCTCGCCGGATCTGAAGCAGGTCTGACCCACCAACGCCGCCTGCTGGTCGCCGAGAATACCTGCGATTGGTACATCTTTAATGCTTTCGTGTTGCGCGTTGCCATAGACTTCACTGCTGGAACAGATTCGCGGAAGGATTGCCTGCGGGATTCCGAAGGCAGACAAAATCTCCTTATCCCAGAAAAGTGTCTCCAGGTTCATCAATTGCGTGCGGCTGGCGTTGGTGACATCGGTTACGTGGACCCCGCCCTGGCAAGCGCCCGTAAGCTTCCACACCAGGTAGGTATCGATATTTCCGAACAGCACATCGCCTTCCTCGGCTAGTCGTCGAGCGCCGGGAACGTGATCGAGAATCCAGCGGATTTTTAGACCACTGAAGTAGGTTGCCAGCGGCAATCCGGTTCGCTCTCGAAAGCGGTCTTGGCCACCATTGCGCGAGAATTCCGCGACGAGGTCTTCGACGCGGGTGTCCTGCCAAACCAGTGCATTGTGCAGCGGCCGGCCAGTCTTGCGATTCCACAAAACCGTGGTTTCGCGCTGATTAGTGATACCAATTGCGGCGAGATCGCCGGAGGCCAATGCTCGTTGTTGCATCGCTCTGCCAATCACATCCTGAGTGCGCCGCCAAATTTCCTCTGGGTCGTGCTCTACCCACCCAGGTCGAGGATAGATCTGTTCGTGTTCTTCCTGAGCGACGGAAACAATCCGCCCCGATCTATCGAAAACGATAAAACGAGTGCTGGTAGTGCCCTGGTCAATCGCTGCGACGTAACTTTTGGACATGATTTCTCCGCTGATTGCGCTTCCCAGACGGATGCACTCAGCGTGGTTGTGAAAACAAACAGTAGGACAGTATAGGGTGAACTTAGCGGTGAAGAGCGATGGGAACCATCTCAAGCTCGGGACGACTCTCCCCAACTTCTTCGCGCCCGACCTGGGCCTCTTCCCAAAGGGAATGGTCTCGGAGGAGACGTGAGACCAGCGCCGTATGCATGGCGTGTCCCGCACGATTAGCGACCACTTTGCCGAGAATGCGGTGTCCAAGCAGCGCGAGGTCGCCAATCAGGTCGAGTATCTTGTGCCGCACGAACTCGTCGGGGAAGCGCAGTGGACCATTCTTCACGCCGGTCTCGGTGAGCACAATCGCGTTCTCTTCCGATGCCCCGCGAATCAACCCCATATCGCGCAAGGCGCGCTCATCGCGAAGAAATCCGAAGGTGCGCGCGGGCGCAATATGGCGTTCATATGCGTCTGACGTGAGATCGAGATCGAACGTCTGAAGGCCGATTGGCCGGGGAAAGTCGATGGTGTAGGAAATTGAATATCGATCGGCCGGATAGATTCCAAGAAACTTGTCGCCCTCACTTAACTCAACCGGTTTCTCGATGCGCCAATACACACGCTGGCGGCGCTGGCGTTTAATTCCAACGCTCTGAATCGCATCAAGAAAAGGTTTCGCGCTCCCATCCAGAATCGGTAATTCCAGTTGATCGAGTTCCACAACCGCATTGTCGATGCCCGCCCCCATGAGCGCTGAAAGGAGGTGCTCTGTGGTGGAGATGAGTACTCCTCGCTTCATCAAGCTGGTGGCATAACTCACCCTGGCCACATTGCGTCCGACCGCCTCGATGGTGAAGCCATCGAGATCGACGCGGCGAAAGCAAACTCCCGTGCTCGCGACCGCTGGAAGAATCCGCATCTTTACCGCAGCGCCACTATGGAGGCCTACGCCGGTAAAACTGATAGGCTCGCGGATTGTCTGTTCTTGGACCAAATCGCCGGACTGTAAGCCGCTGTTAGGTAACAGCATACCGTCGGACAATGAGAATCAGACTGTGTCAAAAACGAGACAGGTACTGGCGAAATTAACGCGCCAGACCAGAGCGCGTCACGTTGGGACGGCAGGCTATTTCTTTCTTGCCAGAGAGTTTGGCGGGACGAAAAGACTGTCCTGCAATCCCTGGTTGTACGTCACTTTCGTGAGGAATCGTTGGGAAATCATCTCATCGTTCTTCATGCGCGTGACCACCAGTGGCGTCTGGATTCCCTGGATCAAACGATATTCGGAATAGACATCGGCGTATGTGTCCTTGTCTTTGTATTTCGGATTGCGGACGGTGAAGCTCTTGCGCACGGGCAGGTGATTGAACTCGTCGATGCCGAATGTTTCCTGCTGGTCATTGGCGTTCGCGACGGTTACGTTTTCCACCTGATGATTATCGACGAAGCCGCTGTTGTCGTAGAAGAAGGCCGTGCCAGGCGCATTGAGCCAGTTGCGCAGCACGTTTTCCATCGAGTATGTATCGCGCAGCACGTACTCACGATTGGCTTCGTCATCTTCCGGCTTGGTTCCGTGAAATGTGGTTTCGGTACCGCGTCCTCCGTTGTGGATAACGATCCAATCGCGCTGCTTGGTGAGTTCGACGCGTTCCTTGTCCGGGAATTTATAGAAGCGCCAGAACGGCGCAGTGCCACCGGTGGGAGTGCCATGGTAAAAGCCATTGGTGCGACCTTCCTGCTCCACATCGGTGAAGTGCAGATAGGCGTCGCCACCCAAGGCCTGAATCATTTGCGCAAGAAGTTGACGGGCTCTTGCTGCGCCCGGATCGGCGGCGTCTGTCTGACCTACAGCACTGGTGACGGGCGTTGTCGAAGAAGATGGAGCCGATGTTTGCGCCGCAAGCGCAGCCGTTAGGCACAAGCAGAACAGAAATCTCATAGCTCTAATCATGCTACGACAAGCGGCCCGTCCCGCCCAGCTATCCCACGAGCACCGCGCCGCCATTGACGTTCAGAATCTCTCCCGTAATGAAGCCGGCATGCTCGGTACATAAAAATAGGACTGGAGCGGCGATCTCCTCCGGCTTGCCGACGCGCCCTAAAGGTATGGTTGAAAACACGCGATCTCGCGTCTTGGGATCTTCAAGGGCTGGTGCGGCCATGTCGGTAGCAACCCATCCCGGAGCAACGCAATTCACGTATATGTGGTCGCGAGCGAGCTCGGTGCTCAGTCCTTTGACCATGCTGATCACCGCTCCCTTGCTCGCCGCGTAGTCACAATGAAAGGCCTCGCCTCGTTGTCCGGCTGTGGAACTGATTATCACGATTCTTCCGGCAGCTTGAGAATCGCCGCTTGCACCTTGGCGCTTCATTTGCGCGACACCGTGTTTGATCAGACCGAAGACGCTGTCCAGGTTAATGGCGATGGTTTGTTGCCACTGTTGCTCGGTCATCTGGTCGATAGGAGTGTCGTTGGGTGGCCATATTCCGTGATTCGCAACCAGGCAATCGAGCCGCCCGAATTTCGACACCGTTGCCTTCACCAGCTTCTCGGCGTCTTGTGCAGAAGAGAGCTCAGCTTGTACCGGTGCGCAGATCTCCGGCCCGCACTCGGCCAATACGGCCTCAGCGGCTGCACGCGCCTTCTGATAGTTGAAGACTACCTTCGCGCCGGCAGCGCAAAACATCTTTACCGTCGCTGCTCCGATGCCGCGGGAACCGCCGGTAATGAGTGCAACCTTTCCGGCAACAGAAAGGGCGATACCATTTTGGGAAAGGCTCATGGTTTAGAGGAGAGCTACGACTTCGATTTCAACCAGCGAATCCTTGGGCAGCCGGGAAACTTCAACCGTCGATCGTGCTGGCGAAATTTTGCCGTCGCCGGAGAAGTACCGCGCATAGGTTTCATTCATCTTAGCGAAGTCGTTCATATCTTTGAGGAAGACTGTGGTCTTTAAGACTTTATCCAGGCTCGTTCCAGCAGCGGCCAGGACCGCGGTAATGTTCTTAACAACTCGTTCTGTCTGTTCGACGATTCCGCCGCCAACGATGTTTCCCGTCGCAGGATCGAGGGCGATCTGTCCGGAGGCAAAGAGCAAGCCTGCAGCTTTCACTGCTTGGGAGTAGGGACCGATGGCCTGCGGAGCGCCTTGCGTGCGTACCTGTTCTTTCATGGGAATCAGATTACAACAGGCGGTCGGCATTCGGCAGTCAGCATTCGGCCAGTTGACATCTCGAAACTCTTTCTCCTTCTGCTAAGCGTCCCAAAATGCCCTGCTTTGGCTGAAAGCCGAGTGCCGATCGCCAAATGCCCACTTCATTCCACCAACATGCAATCCCCATACGAAAAGAACCGATACTTTTCCTTCACCGCATGGTCATAGGCTCGTAGCACGCGTTCGCGCTCTGCAAAAGCGGAAACCAGCATGAGAAGCGACGAACGCGGCAAATGAAAATTCGTGAGCATCGCGCTCACCACCTGAAATTCAAATCCCGGATAAATGAAGATGCTGGTTTCACCTCCACCGGAAAGAATCCTTCCCGGTCCTTGGCTGGCTGCATGCTCTAGCGCGCGAACTACAGTAGTTCCGACCGCCACCACACGTCGAGATTCCATCAGAGCGCGATTGAGAGTCTCCGCGGTGGAGGAACCGATTTCATAACTCTCGACGTGCAATTTGTTGGCTTCGACGGTTTCCTCGCGCAGCGGCTGGAACGTTCCCAGGCCAACATGCAGGGTCACTTCGGCGATCTCGACTCCGCGGGAGCGAATCTCATCGAGAATGGCTGTTGTGAAATGCAAACCTGCGGTCGGAGCTGCGGCAGATCCTGAAATGCGCGCGAAGACCGTCTGATAGCGCTCACGGTCCGAGGCGCGGTCCTCACGGCTAATATATGGCGGCAGCGGAACATGCCCGAGCCGCTCCAGGCGATCGAAGAAATCTGGCGCCGGAGCGAATCGCAGACGGCGCTCGCCATAATCACCGCGCGCAACGATCTCGGCTTCGAGCAGCGGAGACCCTGGTTCGGTTCCGAAGCTTAGCACTTCGCCTATACCCAGCTTCCGTCCGGGACGCACCAACGCTTCCCATTCGTTCTTGCCGAGATGTCGCGTAAGCAAGACTTCGACAGCGCCCGTGAGAAACTCGCGCGCCGCCGGATTGCGCCGACTCAACCGTTGGGCGCGCCTGCCGGAACGATGTCCGAACAGTCGTGCCGGGAAAACGCGGCTGTTGTTGAGAATGAGAACGTCGCCGGAACGTAGATGCTGGGGGAAACGACGAAACTCTTCGTCGGCAAACACCCCCGTTCCCCGATTTACGACCAACATGCGCGATGCCGAGCGATCGTCAAGCGGCTGTTGCGCGATGAGTTCTTCGGGCAGGGCAAAATCAAAATCGGAAACTAGCACGCAGTCAGATTCTACTTGGCAGGTTCACCACGGAAGGCACGGAGAACACGGAGGAAGTCGAGGTTGCGATTTCAATTCATTCACACACTTCCGGCGATTCCAATGTGTTCGAATTCTCCGTGCCCTTCCCTGACGCGCCCCGGCAGATCGCCGCCTCATGAGAATTTCTCTGTTCATTCCCTGTTCTTCGAAGAACAGGGAATGAACAGGGAAAGGAGCAGGGAATTTTTTCCCTGATCCCGCAAGTCATGCACTCATCCGCATTTTTATTGGCTCCGGCCTCACCGACCAGGGAAAGAACAGGGAATTATCAGGGAAAATCATGTTCGTGCGCCGGCATTCCGCACGGCCTCTTTCGTCAACGACACGCAGAGCCAGCCAAGAATCAGCTTGATTTGTTCTGAACTCCGTCGTAGCACACGAAGTGTGCTTGGAGGAACCAGAATGCCACTACGGGACACACCAATTCCTAAACCGTCTCAATCAAATCCAGAGGGACTCCTCATCCGCAAACGGCGCGGATTCAGAATGCCAACGCTTAGAGGTCACTCATACCTCAACGCTACCATCGGGTCTACCTTCGTCGCCCGCCGCGCCGGGACATAAGTCGCCAACAGCGCAACAGCTACCAGCAGCACGGTAGTAGCGGTAAAGGTCAGCGGGTCGCGAGAGCTGACCTGATACAGGAAGCCAGACAGAATTCGTGTCACCGCGAATGCGGCGATCAAACCAATGACAGCCCCCGTGCCAATCATTCGCATCGCACCGCCAAGAACGATGCCTAGAATGTCGGAGGGTACTGCACCGAGAGCAACACGAATCCCGAACTCCCGCGTGCGCAACGACACTGTGTAGGAAATCACTCCATAGAGTCCGACCATTGCCAACACAAGGGCCATCGCCGCAAGAATGCTCAGGAGAAACGTATTAAATCTTCGTTCCGCAAGCGACTCCTCCAAATACCAACTCAATGGCTGCACCTGAACCAGCGGAAGTTGTGCATCGAACTTCCACACCTGCTGCTTCATTGCCGCAGCCAACTGCATAGGCGGAACACCTGCGCTACGAATTGCGATAGTCGCCCAGCGTCGCCATTCTTCCTGCTTTTGAAAAATAGGAGTGTATATCGTGGGATCACCAGGCTGGTCGAGTCCGCTTGCTTTCACGTCGGCGACTACGCCGACGACGACCATCCACTTCACTTCGCTAGCGCGTGCATAGCGTATGCGGGTGCCGAGTGGATCTTGCCCTGGCCAATATTGTCTCGCCATACTCTCGTTAACGATGGCCACCAGCGGACTTCCGGAACGATCCACCAGTTTGAAATCACGTCCTTTGAGCAGGGGAATGTGCAGGGTT